>ENA-OURS01000270-OURS01000270.1-human-gut-metagenome-genome-assembly--contig:-NODE-270-length-65890-cov-18.546867_pt1 | contig 65890 bp, 57 predicted proteins | sample MGYA00242109_ERZ509010 | MGnify/ENA primary metagenome ERZ509010 (study PRJEB26280, sample SAMEA2338774) | human gut metagenome | biome: human gut; feature: human-associated habitat; material: faeces... | reverse complement strand
AGGGCGCACTTCTATACTCTCTGTCGAGAGTAGTGCGTCCTGCGGAGCTTCATTCCCGGTCAGCAGAAGAAAACTGCTCGATCGAGCATGTTTCGTCACTTCGTTCCGTCAAGGTGGCTACACCCCCTTGCGACGCTTGTGCGTCTATCCCTTGTGGACTTGCCGTCCGCAAACAGCATGAAATGCTGTTCGCCGCCAGCAAGTTTGGAAAAACAAATACCGAAAATCAGACCATTTGGCCATAAAAAAATCCCCCTAAAGCAGTTTGGTTATTTACCTTGTCTGCTTTAGGGGGATTATATCATTTTGGCGCGTGTGTCTTTTTTGATGCGGCATACGGAGAAAAAGTGTTGAGGGAACGGAAGTGATCATTGGAGATCTTCGCGGTGCGTTTTTTCGCAACGCCATGCCCTCTGCGTCTCTAGGAACTGAGCCAATAGCAGAGCCCAATCGGATCCGTATGTTCCCGGTGCCTGCTATTTTCTCAAGTCGATCCCGCGGATCTGCTGACGGAGCGGAAGTACGGAGTAGGGGGCGACGGAGAATTCATCGACACCCATTTTAAGGAAGGTCTCCGTGATGGAGAGATCACTGCCGAGCTCACCGCACATGCCGACCCAGATGCCGGCTTTGTGTGCATTTTCTACCGTCATCTGGATGAGCTTCAGGACGGCAGGATGATGCGGATTGAAGAAATCGGTCAGGTTGCGGCTGGTGCGGTCGACGACCAAGGTGTACTGCGAGAGGTCATTCGTACCGATGGAGAAAAAGTCGACTTCTTTCGCGAGCTTGTCGCTGATGAGTGCAGCAGCCGGTGTCTCGATCATGATGCCGATCTCCATCTGCTTATCGTAAGCGATGCCTTTCTTATCGAGCTCCATCTGGACTTCCGTCAGGATCTCCTTCGCCTTCCACACTTCCCAGACGGAAGTAATGAGTGGGAACATGATGGCCGCTTTGCCATAGGCGCTCGCACGGAGGATGGCACGGAGCTGGACTTTGAAGATCTCAGGACGCTTCAGGGAGATGCGGATCGCGCGCAGACCGAGCGCCGGATTATCCTCTTTCGGCAGATGGAAAGCGGAGGCTTCTTTGTCTGCGCCGATGTCGAGGGTACGGATGATGACACGCTTGCCGGCCATGGTCTCGATGGCGAGTTTATAAATATTAAACTGCTCTTCCTCTGATGGCAGCGTTTCACGGCCCATGTAGATGAATTCGCTGCGGAAGAGGCCGATGCCTTCCGCGTCATTCTTGAGGACGGCAGAAAGGTCGGAGGCAGAGGAAACGTTTGCTGCGACCTCGATGCGGTGACCATCGATCGTTTCGCTCGGAAGACCCTTCAACTGTAGGAGGAGCTCCTTTAGGTGGATGCTCTGGCTCTGTTTCTCTTTCATACCGGAGAGGATAGCCGGTGTCGGTTCGAGATAGACCACGCCGGAGAAGCCATCAATGACAGCGGTCTTCCCATCGTGGGAGGCATCGACATCCGTACCGGTCGCAACGATCGCAGGGACGCCGAGCGCACGAGCGAGGATCGCGGTATGTGAAGTCGGAGTGCCTTCCTTCGTCACGAATCCTAAGATCTTTGTCGTATCCATCTGAATGGTCTCGCTTGGTGTGAGGTCATCCGCATAGAGGATGCAGGGCTCATCCGAAGAGAAGAGAGCCTGCTTCTGACGGAGCGTGCGGAGCAGGATGCGTGCGACTTCCGCAAGGTCGGCGATCTGGCCATGGACATAGTCATCCGGATCCGCTTCATAGATACGGGTGAAGTTCTGCTCAGCCTGCTGGACGGCGTACTCTGCATTGACGCTCTGCTTCCGGATGATAGACTTGACAGCGTCAACGAATTCAGAGTCTGTCATCATCTGCTGATAGACTTTGAAGATGGAAGCGTTATCCAGACCGACATGAGAGATGGCTTCCTGATAGAATTCCTTCATCTTGACAGCGGCTGCATTGCGCGCGGAGTCAAAGCGTGCGACTTCGGTCTCCGGTTTTTCGATCTCTGTGCGGGCGAAATCCATCGGCTGGTGCCGGAAGATACGCAGCGGGCCGATCGTGACCATGCCGGAAATACTTTTGCCATGAATGGTAAGCATAGGTGGTATCCTTTCGTTTTGTATTGTAAATCAATCGGGCTCAAGGGGTGTTTCTACAAGCCCTCCTATCTTAATTCTCTATTCCCTTTCGACATTCCACGCCCTTGTCGTAGTAATGCCGGATCTTTTTCATTTCTGTGATGAGGTCGGCAGCGTCAAGAATGATCTTCGGTGCATTTCTTCCCGTGAAGACGAGTTCGCAGTCCGGGCTTCTGGCGGCGAGGATGCGCTTCGTATCCTCCTCGGTCGCAAGGTCATACCAATAAGCCATGTTGTATTCGTCTAAAACAACGAGATCATAGTCTTTGGAGACTGCTTTGACCGCATCCTCGATCCCCTTGAGGACCATGTCGCGATATTCTTTCGGCGGATGCCCTGCGGGGTAGACGCGCAATGCGGAGCCCCAGGCTTTGATCTCTTCTTCTGAGAGCATACCTTCTTTGGCAATGAAATATGGTTTACCCAAAGTAATGAGCGTCAGGCCCGGAAGTCCCTGCAGGATCTTCTGCTCGGAATAGGCGAGTGACTTCATAAACTGAATAAAACAGACTTTCTTTCCGGCACCGACGGCACGGACGGCAAGTCCGATGGCAGCGGTGGTTTTCCCTTTTCCGTCGCCTGTATAGACTTCGATATATCCTTTCATAAAAGACCTCCTTGGGGAAATCTGAAAGGTAAAGGAATGATGAGTAAAATCGCTAGACCTTCCGTCTATTGATACCTATATTATACAATACGAAGGGAAGAGGAGAAAGTGTGAAAAAGAGGAATGCGGCTGGACGTGTTTCGCTACGACCTGCCGCTTTGCGAAAGTGAGGCGGGGACTGAAGCGGAGGCGCCCTGATCACAGGGGATGTTTTTTATCTTTCACGCCTTGATTTCCATAGTGTGCAATCTACATTGGTACGCATTTTTGAAATGTCTCGAAAATAGACATTTATTGGCCTCCATATAACTGAGGCTTTGGGTATCTATTAGATTATGTTATGGAAATAGCTCTTTAGCATCAGCTGCTATATGATGTTTCTGATTGGCTATGTGTTGTAATAGTATAAAATATCTATGGAAAAATCAGATTTTATCGATACTGTTAGTTTGAACCTACTCTTATTGTTAGTTTTCATTCCGGATAATTCTGGTTATTTTCTGTTTTTCCCTACTTGCTAATCTTTAGTAAAAGCTGTAACATATTCTCTAAAGAAAGTAATGAAGATCTATCATTTTGAGGAGGATATGGGAACATGAAAAGAAGTACACCGATTCTTATAGCCACTTTATCACTATCTATACTTTATACGCTGCCGGTTTCTGCCATAAAGGCATCTGAGCCTTTTATACAGCAGGAACAGCTGAACCAAGCTCGGCAATTGGAACAATGGAAAAAAGACAGAGCCGTTCTGCCCCGCATAAAAGTAGAAAAAGCAGCCATCGAGAAAGAAACACAAGACATCTCTCCCTCGATGGCTGCTTTTTATGTGGACGAAATTCATCTAGAAGGTCTACCGGAAGAACTGGATTTCTTGAACGACAAGGTGCATGCCTACGAAAAGCAGAAATTGAGTATGAACGACATAGAGAAACTAGTGAGAATACTCAATCAAAAGCTGCAAGATAAAGGCTATGTGACCACCCAGGTCGTGATTCCTGAGCAGAATATTTCTGCAGGCACTCTTCATTTATTATGTTTGCCCGGTAGACTGCATCAGGTCATCTACAGCCAGGGCAGTAAGAAACTTCCCTGGCAGAACGCATTCCCCATCCGGGACGGAGACCTCTTGAACCTTCGCATGCTGGAGGAAGGCCTGGAAAATATGAAACGAGTATCGTCCCAAGAGGTGTCCATGAAAATACTTCCTACGGCTAAGGCCGGCTATTCGGACCTAGAACTCACCGTGCAACAGGGAAAGCAAGTCCATGGGATGCTATCGTTAGATGACTCCGGCATGAAAGAAACAGGGAAATACCAATGGAATGCAGGCATTGTTTTTGATGATGTATTTCATGCCAATGATACCTTACAACTATCTGCTGTATTGGATGGAAGTCGGAGAGGCTCTGAAAAGGGGAGTCGGTACCAGAGTTTTTCCTATACGATCCCGAAAGGGAAAGACCGTCTGACTATCAGCCACAATCGCAGCCGCTATCATCAAACCGTTGCCGGTATCCCTTATGACTTTATCAGCAGCGGGAAGACGCAGACCACCCGCTTCACCTATGACCATATGATTTCTCGTTCCCAATCAGAAAGAAAAGCACTGGATATTTCTATGATCAAGAGAGACTCCCATTACTTTATTAACGACATGGAAATCCCCGTACAAGCCATGGATACCACTGCTTTAGAGGTTGGTTTATCTGATCGCATATATATAGGAAGAAATACCCTCTATGTACGACTGGGGCATAAACAAGGAACCGGCTGGATGGGTGCCCAAAAAGAAAATACCTATCCCGATTCTCCAAAGACAAGGTACCAGATGTGGCTCTTTGACATCGACTGGCAGCAGCCGTTTACAATGGGGCATCGTCAAGCATCCTTTTCCAGCTCCCTTCATGGACAATGGAATACAAAAGGAAATAGGCTATACGGCGTAGATGCCATAAGCATAGGAAATAGATATACCGTCAGAGGCTTTGATGGAGAATATACCCTAATGGGAGAAAGTGGATGGTACCTGAGAAATGAACTATCTTCCAACATTCCCACCCTTCATAGCGATATCTACCTGGGACTGGATGTAGGCAGCGTATACGGTGTATCTACTGATGTTCTGGTGGGCCGCACCATAGCAGGTATGGCATTGGGCCTTCGTGGAAACTTTTCCTCAGGGCTTTCCTATGATGCCTTTATAAGTCGTAGCCTGTACAAACCCGAAGGCTATCACACCAGGAAATGGGTTCCCGGATTTACTGTAAGCTGGAAATTTTAGTATTAGTTAGCAAGAATTAGTTAGTGGTAGGCAATTGGTACTCAGCAGTATATCAATGACGGCTAACTGCCTACAGATATAAAGGAAGCATCATACCATGAAATCCATACCATCCATGTCTCTCAAAACAAAAGCCATGAAATCCTTAGGACGGAAGATACTCTGTGTCTTACTGAGCGGTGTCTTTTTCGGTGATACCATCGCATGGGCAGAAGCCCCCATTCTTCCTGATACAACAGCACCGGGAAATCGGTATCCATTAGTGCAGGAAACAGCCAATGGGATCCCCTTGGTCAATATTTCTGCTCCCACTGCCGGTGGCGTCTCTCGGAATGACTATGAACGATTCAATATACCTACTAAAGGGGCCATTCTGAATAACTCCTATACCCTATCCAAAACGGAACTGGCCGGTTACGTGCAAGGCAATGCCAATATGGCACAAGGCCCGGCGAAAATCATTGTGAACCAAGTGACCAGCGGAAATCCTACGACGATGAATGGATTTCTGGAAGTAGCAGGCCATAAAGCTGATGTGATCATTGCCAATCCGAATGGTATTACCGTCAATGGTGGCGGATTCATCAATACAGCTCGTGCCATTTTGACCACGGGCAAACCGGAGTATGACAGCAAGGAACGACTGAAAGATTTCCGCATAGATAATGACGCTACCATTCTTATCACCGGAAATGGGCTCAATGGTAAAAAAGCAGACACATTGGAACTTTATACCAGAGCCGCAGAAATCGAAGCGGCTATCTTTGGGAATACCGTACATGTCACCACCGGTGCCAATGTGATTGATGCCAATACAGGGAAAGTCACTGCTATCGAAGGAAAAGGAAAGAAACCGGAGATTGCCATTGATGTGAAAGACCTAGGCGGCATGTATGCTGGACGTATCTTCCTTATTGGCAATGAAAAAGGCCTTCCTATAGACATTAAAGGTGCCATCGAAAGCCAGCATATGGTGCTGGATAACCAAGGAAACTTATACCATGCCGGCACCACCCACAGCACGGAAGACATGACCATCCATGCGGAGACTATACAAAATACAGGAACCATGGCTTCTTCTGGACATATGAGCCTGCAGGCCGATGGACAGATCACCAATGATAAAATCATGGGAAGCGTTGGAAATATGGCAATCACTGCCAACCAAGTCACCAATCACAAGACCATTGCTTCTGAAAAAGACTTGGCCATTACCACAACCAGTGAAGAAGAAAATGCACTGGACAATTCCAATAGTGAAATCCTTGCCAATGGAAATGTGACTATCCAAGCCAGTCATACGGACAACATGAATGGTAATATCGCTTCTGGTAGTACCTTGTCTATCCAAGGAAAAACACTAAATAACTCTCAAGGGAAACTAACTGCTTATGGGAGCAATACCATTTCTGTATCAGACAAACTGGAAAATGAACAAGGTCTAATCGCTGCCAATGAGAATATTTCTATTTCATCTGATCAGATTCATAATGCCCAAGGAACCATCACGGCTGGGCAGAATGAAACTATCACAACGAAAGATATTCAGCTGGATGGGAAATTGGCAGCAGGTAATAACCTGACTATCACCACAGATCATGACATCACCAATGACAGTGCGAAAGAAAACTACGGTATCACCCAGGCAGATGGAAATCTGACCATTTCCGCCAAAGGTAACCTGACTAACAGCAAGAAACTGGAATCCAAAGGGACACTTACACTCAATGCCAAAGATATTTCCAATAAAGAAAGTGGTGAGATCAACGGTGGCAGTGTTTCTATCACGTCCACGACTCTGACAAACCGTGGTTTAGTGAGTGCTGACCAAGCAAATACAATCACCACAGATATATTACAGAATATAGCTACCGGTCGCATCTATGGTGAAGACATTACCCTTCATGCTAAGACGCTGGAAAATAGAAAAGATAAAGTACTGGAAGAAAAACTGGCTGCTGCTATGAAAGATTTAAAGCAGAAAGAACAAGATCTGGATGACGCCTTTGCCATCGACGTGACCGCTTTCAAGAGCAATAGTGAAAAAGAAAACTATTTCAAAGAAATAGAAAATAAGCAAGCGGCCTATGCTGCTTCCAAAGCGGCTGTCGATGCTATTTTAGCAGATATGGCACAGGTGAAGTCTGCCACTATCGCTGCACGGAATGACATGATCATTACAGGGGATACCTTGCTGAATAGTGCCTCTTCTCTGCTCTATGCCGGTGGCGACATGTCTATTTCCGAAGCCAAAGACATCACTAACCAAGGAGCTGACATCAAAGCACAAGGAAATATGTCTCTCACAGCTCCTACCATCACCAATGCCAATGAGGCCTTCTCGGCAAACCGTGTATGGACAAGCAAAGTCACTAATCCTGACCTTATCCGTATCGATGAAAAGGAACATCCAGAAAGAGGGCAATCTTTCACCAGAGATGAATTTTCTGCTCTGGATAGCGGCTATGGGGCGTACCATAACAAAGGTATCACCCCGAAAACACTCTACGAAGAAGCCGGTTATGACAAGATAGAACAAATCACCGAGGAAGAACGGAAAGACGGTGAAAAACCAGTCCCCGACGAATTAGTAGGCCAAGAAGCACCAAACTATGACTACAATGATCCCATTTTTAAAGAACTGGGTGTCAAATCCATGGATACTCCACGCCCCGGCTATGATGATCCGAAGCAAGCCGATTGGGACAAGCAGTATAAAGAAATATTGAATCAACTCAATGAAAAGATAAAAGCCTACAACGAAGAAGCCAAGGCTTACAATGATTCCATCGGTGCTATCGAAAGTAAAGCCATCAAATACTACACCATCATTCGCACCATCACCCACACGTCAGAAAAACAAGTGCAGGAAACGAAAGCGGGCAACATTTCCAGTGGTAAAGATATGACACTGACAGGTAACGTGACCAATGAAGACAGCCGCATCACTGCTGGGAATACCCTCACAGCCACTGGTGGCACACTGAATAACGTAGCTGAAAAGAACCAAGTACAGAAAATCACCTTCGGCACCACTCAAGAAAGCTATACCAAGAAAAAGCACTGGCCTCATAAAGCATGGAGACGGCATTATCGCGACCCAATCTTCATGACACCACAGAAAGAGCTGGATAACCCCACCTCTCTTGATGTTGGATCCTATGAAGGAAACACAGGAAAGAATCCAAATAAAGAAGACATCACCCAGACCATGCGTGACAACGTCCAGCAGCATTTGAATCCATTTGCTACTGGGAAAGAAACCAATCCAGGCAGTACAGCCGGAAAAGAAACAGGTGGCACGCTGTCTTTTATCCCAGATAGCTCTCTCTACAAGCTCCATCCAGAAGAGAAGGCCAAGTATCTCATCGAGACCGATCCCGCCTTCACAAACAAAAAGACATTTCTCTCGTCTGATTACATGTACAACCAGCTTCTCTGGGATAACGATAAGGTAAATAAACGGCTCGGTGACGGATTCTATGAACAAGAACTCATCCGGAACCAAGTGACCCAGCTCACGGGTATGCGTCATCTCAATGGCTATACCAATGATGAAGAGGAATACAAGGCTCTAATGGATGCAGGGATCGCCTATGCGAAAGAATATAACCTGAAACCGGGCATCGCCCTCACCAAAGAACAGATAGCCGCTCTCACCAGCGACATCGTCTGGCTAGAAACCACCACGGTTACCGTGAATGGCAAGACATACACGGTTCTTTATCCTCATGTGTATCTCAAAGCCAGCACGGCAAAAGCCCTCACCGAAGACGGCAGCCTCATCAGTGCCAATACCTTGATTACAGATACCAAGGGCACTTTGACGAACCAAGGCACACTCAAAGGAAATACCATCATCACTAAGTCCAAGAACATCGTGAACAAAGGCACCATCTTCGGCAATGACATTTCCCTCAAAGCTAGCCAGGATATTGTACATAGTGGTATCATCGAGGGAGAAAACAAAATCTTACTCGATGCAGGTAGAAACATTCTTATGAAAGACACCGTCCAACATGGCAAAAACCAAGATATCCTAGATACTACCGCTGGCATTGCTGTGAAAGGGAAAGAAGGCGTACTTCTCATGCAAGCAGGACAAGACATCACCATGACTGGTGCTACGCTAGCAGCACTCGGCGAAAATGGCTCTATGATCCTCTCTGCTGGGCACAATCTCACTATGGATACGGATAGTCTGGAAGCCAAGAAAGATATGACTGAGAATAGTGACAACTATATCCGCACCTATCGCAAGACAGAAACAGTGAATACTTTGACCGCCGGGAAAGATATCTCGCTCATTTCAGGCAATGATATGAAAGCGAGAAGTACCATTGTAGCTAGTGAAAATGGGCAGATTTCCATGAAAGCTGCTACTGATGTAACCATCGAAAACGGATATAATGAAGCTATGGATGACTACGGCTTAAAGTACAAAGAAAGTGGCTTCCTCTCTCATAAGACAACAACCATAAAAAGCCATGACGAAAGCAAGACGGCAATTGGCAGTATGCTTTCTGGAGACAAAGTAAGCATTACTTCTGCTGGAAACACCACTATCACCGCATCCAATGTGGTAGGTACGAACGACGTGTTTATCACTTCTGGTAAAAATACGACTATCACCAGTGCAGAAGAAGTAGAACAGCACGACTATGAGAAACGCGTCAAGAAGAGCGGACTTCTTAGTGGCGGATTAGGATTTACTATCGGCAGTGAGAAACGGAACGATCAGTATGCTGACACTGATGTGACGCAAAAGGGTTCTACTGTTGGAAGCATCGCAGGAAACGTAACCATCGAAGCGAATAAAGACGTACACGTGAATGCATCTGACATTATTGCTGGGAAAGATATTTCCATGACTGGTGAAAATGTAGATATTTCCAGTAAAGATAATGTATATCACAGCGATGAAAAGCATGAGTACAAGAAGAGCGGACTCACGGTCTCTGTCGGTGGTGCGACCATTGATGCCATCAATAGCGTCATACAACCTATTACCCGAGCTAGTGAAGTGAAGGATAAACGGTTGGCTGGATTGTATGCTGTCAAGGCAGGTCAAGAAGCCAATCAAATTTCTAAGACATATAAAGGGCAGCAAGACGTTATCGATAGTTTGTATGACAAAGCTGGTAAAGAAAGTGATCTTTGGGCTAAAGGTAAGGATTGGAAAGAAGCGGATAAAGTCAAAGATAACCAGCTGGGCGGAAAGAATACCTTTACCCTGAATGTAGGTGTCGGAAGCAGTCATAGCCATGCAGAAAGCCATAGCGAAAGCACGGTAGCACAAGGCAGCCAGATCCAGGCTAGTGGAGATGTAACTATCAAAGCCACCAAAGAAGACATTCAAATCAAAGGAAGCCAAGTCAGCGGAGAAAATGTCAATCTGCAAGCCAAAAAGGATATTACTATCTCTGCTGCAGAAAACAGCAATAAGACAACAGAAGAAACCAAGTCCAGTGGCAGCAGCATTGGTGCTTCTATTGGTATTGGCGGACTGCAAGGCATTCAGGCCAGCTATAGCAAAGCCAAAGGCAATGTAAAAGAAAATGCCACGACCTATGAAAAGAGTGACATCCATGCCAATAAAGACCTGACCTTTACCAGCGGAAAGGATAACACCATCACAGGAAGCACTATGGCGGGAGATAGAGTCACCGGTAATGTGGGTGGTAATCTCTCCATCGAAACCAAGCAAGAAAGAAATACCTACGAAGAAAAGAACACCTCAGCCGGCGTGTCTATGAATTATGGTGTAAAAGAAGGAAAAACAAGCCTTAGCGGTGGAGCTAGTCGAGGCAATACCAAGAGCAACTACGAAAGTGCTAAAGACCAGTCAGGTATCCGTGCAGGAAAAGAAGGCTATGACATTACCGTGAAAGATAACACCCATCTCAAAGGCGGCCTTATAGACAGTGACGCAGCCAAAGAGAAGAATACCCTCACCACCGGAACCTTAACATGGGAAGATATGGACAACAAAGCAGACTATAAAGCAGGCGGAGCAGGGATTTCCTATACGCCAAAAGATACTAATACGCAGCTGAACCAGAAAGGGCTGACCCCATCCATGACACCTACCGTCAAAGGAAAAGCAGATAGTACGACCAAGTCGGCTGTAGCAGATGGAACTATTACGATTACAGATAAAGAACACCAGAAACAAGATGTATCCACTCTGAATCGAGATACCAAGAATGCATTGAATCAACTGGAAGACATCTTTGATAAAACCAAAGTAGAAGAAAAGCAGGAACTGATAGGCATGCTGGAAAAGTACGGCAATCAGGCAATCCATACATATGCCGAAAGCAAAGGATGGGAAGATGGCTCAAGTGAAAAAATGCTGCTTCATGGAGCCTTTGGTGCCCTAATGGGAGATATGGCAGGAGGCAGTGCGGCTTCCGGTGCCTTATCTGGCAGTGTGAATGAGTATGTGATGGGATACTTAACCAAAACAAAAGGTCAAGACTGGGTACAGAAACACCCGGATACCGTACAATGGATCAGCGCTGGAGTAGGAGCTGCTATAGGAAAACTTAGTGGTAAAGATGTATCTGATGCAATTAATATTGCCTTGACTGCAACTAAGTGGAATGAATTAGCCTACGAAAGACTTACAGAAGACGATGTAAAAAATTTTCTATGCAAAAAGAGCGGACAACAAATGACTGACAAAGAAATTGAAGGACTGCTACTGGATATCTTAGTCAAAGTCCGCTCATTGGATCCGGAAGCAGACCAATCAAAATATTGGGAATATGGTAATAAAGAATCCGAAAATGCCGTGGTAGATTGCTTAAAGGAACATGGCATTGGTGATGAGAATATAGCACGCATTATGGATGTGTATTTTAAAGAATTTCTGGAAGCACATCAGGAGGATTTGAATGTAATCAGGAAAACACATGACTTTAATCAATCCAAGTCAGATACACTAGGGAACATCTATGAACTACCTGGCATTAATGTGACTGCCAAGAAAAATCATTCATTATCAGAAGAATGCAATCATTCAGATTGGTATGAGGCTAAGATGGATCTAGAAAGAAACTTGGCTGCTGACTTGGCAGATTCAAGAGAGAACTTTCTTACGAAATTAGCGCTAAAATCGCCGGAAGTTTCTATGATGAATTATAGTGGGCTAAAAACAGTAGGATTTATTGGTGCAGAAGCTTCGGAACGGACATTGCATACACCAATTGCCTCCCAATTCTTAAAATATAGCTTAGCTGGAAGTGGAAAACCATTGTCCTTTGCCTATGGCTCTGATGTGTCAACAGATTTGGAAAACTCCGAAATATTAGCGACTAAAGTAAAAGAATTAGCGAGAAACATAAAACCCGGTGAGAAAAAATATTTTTATTCTTCTATGGATTTTAATGGATCAACAGGGAATGCTGCCAAGGACCAACAACTGGCCTATGGTAAAGTAAAATTGGCAATTAGCATAGAAAAAGATAAAAGCGGTCATATTTTTTATATGGGGGAAGTCGGTGATACCTATAATTTTGATTGGCATGAACTCACTAGGTCAAACTACCAAAATGAACATATTAAGCTCGTCATGAATAATGGGGCAGTGATATATCAAAAAATTGGGGCGTTGCAACCATTTAATTGGACTGCTTCTATAAAGGGTCATATATAGGAAGGAGCCAAAATGATGAAAAAATTAACTCCGAAAAAGGTAATTATATGGCTACTTATGGTTATTTTTGGATATCATGCCATATTCGGTGCAGCCAGGGCACTTATTGATTTTAAATATCCAATGGGAAGTTATATTAATACAATTATTGCATTTGGGCCCCAGCTTCGAATAGGAATTAGATATTATTATAAACCGTATAATCCTTCTATGTGGTTTTTGGAAGATGTTCAACCGGAGGAGCAATCAGAGACAAGATCTGATTTTATAGCAACACACTTAGATAGTAATGTCTATGATTATGAAATGGAAATGGGATGGTTTTACCAATATAAGGTATTATACGTGCTCGGTCGAGATGGGTTTTGGATAATACAGGCAGATCCATTTCATATTACTTTGCTACGGAATGAGAATATTCCGGACAAGGATTCCCAAGACTTGGATGAATCGATAGCAAAGTATGAAAAGTATGGAAAACAATTTACCCAAGTCTATTCTGAAAATGAATTAACCCCAGAAGAACAAAAGGCCTACATTAAGTTGCAGGAAAAAGCACAACCTAGAATTCAAGAGCTAAAGGAACTGGGATTGCATCCATAAAATTTTGACTGGTGACAATGTCACCATCACCAGCAAGGACAATGTATATCATAGTGACGAAAAGCATGAGTACAAGAAGAGTGGACTCACTGTCTCTGCTAATGGTGGAGCTGCTGACATACCAACAAACACCATTGATGATGCAAAGAAGGCTTCCAATGCTAGAGATAAACAGCTAAAAGCACTCTATGGCGCAGAAGTCTATGAAACCATTGCCAAGGGGAAAGACTCTTTGAACAGCATCCTGTCCGGTGCAGCCTCCGGAGCCACTAAGGAAGGCTTGCAGCCCATGTTTGACACCTTCCTGAAAGACCATCCGGATATGAGTATGAGGTAAATCAATCAAGCCCAGAAACAACACCATTTATACCTTTATTCAAAAACACGCTTAAAAATTTTTTCGGCGGTCTTGACATTGGGCTCATTATAGTTTGCGATCTACATTGGCATATTTCCGTGCGATGTATTATAATGTATACGACAAATTGTAAAAATTATTTTTAGAGATCTTACTATATGTATCGCTGCAACGCTGCCCTGCCGTGATGCCTCTGAAACTATGGGTGGCCAAAGGGTAGAGCATGGTAGATGAATATAAGAAATTCATCGGGGTACTGATCCTGGTCATTGCGGCCGCGGTCTCTGTATTCGTGATGAAGACGTACTACCCGGAATTTTATGACCAGACGATTCAGCTGACACTGGCGGGGGATATTGATGGCTTAGGTGATTATATCTCCTCTTTTGGCTATGGAGCCTTTGCGGTGAGTATTGGGCTTTTGATTTTCTGTAATGTCTTCGGGATCCCGACGATTCCCTTTCTTACAGTGAACGGAGCTCTTTTTGGTCTGATTCCGGGACTGGTGATCTCCTGGCTGGGGGAAGTCTTGGGAATCGAGCTGAGTTTTCATATCGGGCGTATCTTCTTCAGGCAGGAAGCGAGAAGCTTCATCGAGAAGCGGCATATGCTCGAGAAGCTCGATAAATACAGCAGCGTGAAGCATATGATACTTACGCGGGCGATCCCCTATTCGCCGAATATTCTCTTCACGGCGGTCGCGGTGGTGTCGAAGCTGTCATCGAAGGAGCATTTCAAGGCGACGCTCATCGGAAAGATCCCCTCGGTCGTGATCGAGGTGGTCTTGGGACATGATCTCATTTATTTTCAGGAACACAGCACGCGTTTCATCCTGCTGTTCCTTCTGCTGATCGGTAGCTGCGTGTCACATCGGATGTATAAAAAGAAACACTCCAATAAATAAGGGCGAAAGGATGCCGAAAGGCATCCTTTTTTGACTGGGGCTGATGGAAGAAAAGAGAGAGATTCCCGTGGATTTTCTTCGGCCTCTTCTGACTGAGGGAGCGTGCGTCCTTGACTTGGGAAGAACGAGGGGGCGCAACGCCATGAGCGGGGCTTGCTCCCTTTCCCTTCTTTCTGATAGAGTATATAATACAATCGATGATACGAAAGAGAAGGTGAAACACGTGGGACTCTTGAATCGGATTTCTTCCTGCTTTACGAAGAGCTCTTTTGCTTCCTGCTCTTGTGATGAGCGGGGGCAAGCTATAGATGCGGGGGCGAGGCAGATCCTCGCAGCGCTGGAAGAAACGGGGAAAGAGGGCTATATCGTGGGCGGGTGCGTCCGCGATCTTGCGATGGGAAAGGTGCCGCATGACTGGGACATCACCACGTCGGCGCGTCCGGAGGAAATGCTCTCTATCGCTGCTTTGCGTGGTTGGAAAGCGATCGATGGCGGCGGACGCCGGTTCGGGACGGTCATCATTGTCCTGGGCGGTGAAAATTACGAAGTGACGACATTCCGCAGCGAGAAGTATGGGGGTGATGCCCATCGGCCGAGTGAGGTATCCTTTGCAAAGACGCTGAAAGAGGATCTCATGCGCCGTGATTTCACGGTGAATGCCATGGCGATGGATCGCAGAGGCCGTCTTTATGACGAGTTCGGCGGACTTTCGGATATAGAGAGGAAGCGTCTGCGGACGGTAGGGGATGCAGGAGAGCGTTTCTCAGAGGATGCGCTGCGCCTGTTTCGCGCCTGCCGGTTTGTGGCTCAGCTCGACTTTATGGCGGATAGCTCGCTGGTAGAGGGGATGGAGAGCGCTTTCCCTCGGGTCTCGGGGCTGTCGCTTGAGCGTGTGCGCCAGGAGATGGACCGGCTGCTCGTTTCGAAGCATGCTGCGCGCGGCATGGATCTTCTGGTACGAAGCGGCCTCGCTCGCTGCTCCTGCCGCATCAAGGAAAAGGGAGCATATACGCAAGTCCCCATCCTGCCCGAGCTTTCTCATCTGGTGGGGCTGCCGCAGCAAAAGGAATTTCATAAGTATGATGCATGGTATCATACGCTTGCAGTGCTTGAGGCGGTGAGCCCGGAGCCGCTTTTACGCTGGGCAGCGCTGCTTCATGATGTAGCCAAGGGGATGCCGGGGATCCGCGCGATACGTAAAGGCCGGCTCACGGACTATGGCCATGATAAGAAGGGGGCTGAGATGGCAAGGGATATCCTTACGCGCTATCCCCGGTCTCCTGCTTTCACGGAAGAGGTGGTCTGGCTGGTGGAGAATCATATGCGTTTTCATTTTTTCGCTAATTCACCGGAAGCGGATGCAGAGAAATGGGTACGCCAGCTCGCAAGAGACCATGTATTCTCTTCTTCTGAAGCGATGGCGGAGAGCTTTCTCCATCTCAAAGACCTTTGCAAGGCGGACATCATTGGCTGTGGTCGACCTCTTTCCGCGACAGAAGGTCACGAAGCATTCGGCAACTATATGGCAGAGCTCTCGCGGCGTATGCCTGTTACCAGCAAGGAGCTGCACTATCCGAAGGATGTACCCGCTATTCTTGCTCCGCATGTGGCAGAGGGCATGAATAATCTGCTTTTCCGCGTGCAGAATGGCGATCTGGATAATACAGAAGAAGCGCTTCACGAGGCGGCGCTGCGATTTGCGAAAAGACATAGGGATTAGAAGTGACTGGTGACTAGTGGCTGGGGATTGGGAGACGGGTAGATATCAGACTCTCTCGCATCGTCATTGAAAGCGTTGCCGAAAAATCTTTGTCATTCGCGGTTTATCGGTTGGTGATAGGAAAGCCCAAACGGGAAACCTGCTCTCCAGGAACTTTTCGGGCATCGCCCTATTTATACTCCGCGGCGCTTCTGATTTTTATGCGCCGCACCAACCCCTTTGAACCTCTTGAACCCGTAGAACCCATTGACCCCATTTCATGAAAGGAGCTCGCATGAACCAGGAACAGCCCAGAAATAAAATGCGCATGAGAAGCGTCAACATCTCGAAAGCCATCAGTGTTTTGGTGGCTCTTCTTGTGCTGCGTCTTTTCTGGGTGCAGGTCATCGAAGGCAGCCGCTATGAAGAGATGGCGATGAATCAGACGGAGGGGAGCCAGACGCTCTACTCACCGCGCGGTACGATCTATGACAGGAATGGGAAGGAAATGGCTTTTTCCATCATGGTGAAGTCTCTTTATGGCGATCCGGGAATGCTAAATGTCTCTCCCAAAGAAGCGGCTAAGGCGCTGGCACCGATTCTGCACAAAAAAGAGAAAGACATCGAGGAACGACTCTCGCGAGATACGAGCTTCGTATGGCTCGAGCGCACGATGGATCCGGAAGACTCGGACAAGGTAAAGAATCTCATCAGGGAAAGGAAATGGGAAGGCCTCAGTTTCGTGGATGAAAGCCGTCGTTTCTATCCGAATGGCTCCATGGCGGCGAATGTTCTCGGCTTTGTCGGGATGGATGACAAGGGGCTCGACGGTCTTGAGATGTCGCTTGACAGTCTCATTCGCGGCGGCTCGAATAAGCAGCAGATCTTGACGGATGCCAGGGGAAATCCGATCCTGAAGTCAGTACTTACTCCATTCAAGGCGGAGAAGGAACGCTCTGTGTACCTGACCATTGATCAGAATATTCAGTTTTATGCGGAGCGTGCGCTTGACCGTGCGATGAAGACGACCCATGCGACGGGCGGCATCATCATCGTCATGGATCCGAAGACAGGAGAGATCCTGGCATTGGGAAATCAGCCATCCTATGATCCGAATCATTTCGAAAAAGCGGATGAGCGGCAGTTCAAGAACCGTGCCGTTGTCGATATTTATGAACCGGGCTCTACCTTCAAGCCGATCATCGCGGCGACGGCACTCTCGGCCGGGACCTACGATACGAAGCGCGTCTGGCATGACCCGGGTGTGATCTGGGCATCCGGTCATCCCATCAAGAACTGGAATGAAGAATCTTACGGTGACGTGCGTCTCGTCGATATCATCAAGTGGTCGATCAATACGGGTTTTGCACATGTCGGTCTTTTGACCGGCGGTGAGACGATGACTGACTATGCGAAGCGATTCGGATTTGGACGGTCGACGGGTATCGAGCTACCGGGAGAAGGCGTGGGACTTCTCTTTGAACCGAAAAACATGCGGCCCATTGACGTTGCGACCATGTCCATCGGGCAGGGCATCGCAGTCACGCCGCTTCAGATGGTGCAGGCCTACAGCGCCCTTGCCAATGGCGGAAAGATGGTGAAGCCCCATATCATCGCTTCGATCAAAAATGCCGACGGCAGTGACTATCAAGTCACGGAAAAGGAAGTGATCGGACAGCCGATCACGGAAGCGGTCGCTACTGAAGTGAAGGACATGATGGAGAAGGAGGTCTCCGAGGGCGGCGGCAGCAATGCCCAGGTACCAGGCTATCATATGGCAGGCAAGACAGGCACCGCGCAAAAGATCGATGCAGAGCACGGCGGTTATCTCAAGAACCAGTACATCGCCTCCTTCTGCGGCTTCGGCCCGACGGAGGATCCGAGGGCCATCTGTCTCGTTGTCTTGGATACGCCGACAGGTACGTACTATGGCGGGCAAGTCGCGGCTCCGGTTTTCAAAGAAGCCATGACACAGATCATGCGCTACCTGGCTGTCCCGACGATCGAAGACAGTGAGAACCATGCTAAACCTGTCACTCCCTCCATTGAGACGAATAAGCCGAAGCTGCCCTCCGAAGCGGAGAGGGAATTCCCTCTGCCCAGCTTTTATGGCTGGTCCATGCGAGACACAGGGGAATGGCTCACCAAAGCAGGTCTTGGCTTTGCGCCGGAAGGAAGCGGCTTCGTGGATAAACAGCGCCCCGGCGCAGGCATCTATGTGAAGAAAGGAGATACCGTGTGGGTGCATTGCAGTGAATGAGGGATCTATCACTCAATAATGTACCATTGACATAGCTGGTGAGCCATGGTAGTCTAGGGTTACAACATGGAGATGGGACAGGGCTGACGGAGTAAAGTGGAAATGACCACGGGTACTGTACTATCTGAAACGCCGACCGTCTGGGCAGAACTTCTGCTCAGACGGTTTTTGTTTAGAAAAAATCAGTGCTGCCATCCCCCGGCGCACGCCCCATCCACCTATGCTATAATGAAATGGAAAGCCATTGTGAGAGCATGTCGTTTTTTGAAAGGAGATCCACATGTTAAGCGATATCGAAATTGCACAGAAAGCTGAAATGAAGCCGATCACTGAAATCGGTGAAAGCATCGGCATCCCGGCAACGGAACTGGAAAACTACGGTCATTACAAAGCGAAGGTCTCTCTGAAATTCACCAGAGAGCTGGAAAAGAAACCGAATGGCAAGCTCATCCTTGTGACGGCGATCTCTCCCACACCGGCCGGTGAAGGCAAGACCACGACCACCGTCGGTCTCGGGCAGGCTCTTTCTCAGCTCGGCAAGAAGACGATGATCTGCCTTCGTGAACCATCCCTTGGTCCTTGTATGGGCATCAAGGGCGGCGCAGCAGGCGGCGGCTATTCGCAGGTCGTCCCGATGGAAGATATCAATCTTCATTTCACGGGCGATCTCCATGCGATCACCGCTGCACACAATCTTCTCGCTGCCATGGTGGACAACCACATCCAGCAGGGGAACGTACTCGGCATCGATCCGCGCCGCGTCGTATGGAACCGTGTCATGGATATGAATGACCGCGTGCTCCGGCACATCGTCGTCGGTCTTGGCGGCCATCCGAATGGCGTACCGAGAGAAAGCGGTTTCGATATCACCGTCGCATCGGAAGTCATGGCGATCCTCTGTCTGGCTCGTTCCATCAGCGACATGAAGGAACGCTTTGCCAAGATCATTGTCGGCTACACCTATGACAATGCCCCGGTCACTGCGGGCGACATTCATGCGGAAGGCGCGATGGCAGCTCTTATGAAGGATGCACTGAAGCCAAATCTTGTGCAGACGCTCGAACACGTCCCGGCCTTCATTCACGGCGGCCCATTTGCAAATATCGCGCATGGCTGCAACTCTGTCCTTGCGACGAAGACGGCACTGCATCTCGCAGACTATGTCATCACGGAAGCAGGCTTCGGCGCCGATCTCGGTGCTGAAAAGTTCCTTGACATCAAGTGCCGTTTCGCCGGTCTGAAGCCGGATGCGGCGGTCCTTGTTGCGACCATCCGTGCGCTCAAGATGAATGGCGGAAAAGCGAAGAATGAACTCACAGAATCCGATCCGGAAGCGGTCAAGAGAGGCCTTCCGAACCTCATGCGCCATATTTCCAACATGAAGAAATTTGGCCTGCCGATCGTTGTTGCGCTGAACATGTTCCCCGCTGACACCGCAGAAGAGAAGAAGGTCATCGAAGATGCCTGCGCGGAAGTCGGCGTCGCAGTGGCAGAGTCCAATGTATTTACAGAAGGCGGCAAAGGCGGTTTGGATCTGGCTACCAAAGTCCTCTCCGCCATTGATCAGGGCTCCCACTATCACACCCTCTATGATCTGGAAGGCAGCCTGAAAGACAAGATTGAAACCATTGCGAAAGAGATCTACGGCGCAGCGGATGTCGCTTATGATCCGGCGGCTGCCAAGGAACTGAAGCACATCGAAGAGATGGGATTTGCCCATGTCCCGGTCTGCATTGCCAAGACGCCGGCCTCCTTCAGCGACGACCCGACCAAGCTCGGGGCGCCGGAGGGCTTCACGCTCCATGTCAGAGAAGCACGCATTGCTGCAGGCGCTGGCTTTGTTGTCATCCTTACCGGCAAGGTCATGACCATGCCGGGGCTTCCTCGCCGTCCGGCTGCGGAGAAGATCGATGTGGATGAGGAAGGAAATATCACGGGGCTCTTCTGATGGCAATGATCTTAGACGGAAAAGAAACTGCGGCTGCTCTGAAAGAAGAGCTCGCTCTGCGCCTTGCAAAACTGCGCGAGAAGCACTATGAACCCAAGCTCGCCATCATTCTGGCCGGATCCTCCAAGCCGTCTGCCATGTACGCATCTTTTATGCAGAAGGTCGCCAAGGGCTATGGCATTGATGCAGAGATCTTCCGCGCCTCCGATGATGTGACAGAAGAAGAGCTGGGCTCTCTTGTGACAGATCTCAGTGCGGATCAGGAGATCACCGGCATCCTCATGATGATGCCGCTTCCGAAAGGCATCCGTGCAGAGAAAATGATCGCTCTTATGAATCCGGATAAGGATGTCGACGGCCTCACTGAGACGAATGCAGGCCGTCTGACTGCGGGGAAGGCAGGCCTTTTCGCCTGTACGCCGCGCGCTGTCATGGCGATTCTGGATCACTACAAGATTCCGATCGATGGGAAGAAAGCCGTCATCATCGGACGCAGCAATGTCATCGGAAAGCCGGTCTCTCTGATGCTCCTTTCGAAGAATGCGACCGTTACCATCTGTCACTCGCATACGAAGGACATCGCCTCTATCACAAGAGAGGCAGATATCCTTGTCGCAGCCGTCGGTCATGCAAACTATGTGACCGCTGACATGGTGAAGGAAGGCGCGACAGTCATCGATGTGGGGATCAACCGCGTGGATGGAAAGACTGTGGGAGATGTGGATTATGAAGCTGTTGCGGCAAAAGCCGGAGCCATCACACCGGTACCGGGCGGTGTCGGCAGCGTCACTACGACCATGGTGATCGAAAATATTATCGCAGCGGGAGAAAAGCTGGCGAAATAATCTGTGTTTCCTTAGAAAAGGCGATGTGAAATAACGATCATCTCATTTTCGCGTTCAATCTGCCGCGGGGGACTTGCAACTCTCATAGGAGTGACTGTGAAACCTTATCTCAGCTGTCTTTCATGCCATAGTCACCCTATCCGCCCCTGCGGGGCACCTTCCCCTAGAGGGGAAGGCTGCGATACGAGAATACCATCTTCTAAAAAAGGCGGCGAAGCCGCCACCTGAACCCTGAACCAAATGAAAGCAAAGTAAAAAGGAGCTGTGAAGAAATGAGGATTCATTTCTTCACAGCTCCTTTTTTCATGGAGAGCTCCGCTAGCGTCTGCGTGTCTTTGCGAAATATGGTATAATACAACCGATTGCATGCAAAGGAGAGAATTATGCGCGTCTTAGGCATTGACCCCGGTACCGGGCGCTGCGGCTTCGGTGTGGTTGAGAAGCATGGCACCATCATCACTCCGGTCAACTACGGCGTCATTGAGACGTACAAAGACCAGAGTGACCTCGAGCGGCTGAACATCGTTTACGAAGGCATCGCCGAGCTCATCGCGACATATCGGCCTGCGTTCATGGGGGTAGAGACACTTTATTTCAATACGAATATTACGACGGGCATCAAGGTGGCGCAGGCGCGCGGCGTGATCCTGCTCGCAGGCTATCGCCAGAACGTTCCCATCATCCCGGTGACGCCGCTGCAGGTGAAGCAGCAGCTGACAGGCTATGGCCGCGCTGACAAGAAGCAGGTCATAGAAATGGTGAAGCGAATGATGCACATCACGAAAAAGATCGATCCGGACGATGCCGCGGATGCACTTGCGATCGCGCTGACCGCGATCTATCGCCTAGAGCATAAGAATTGGGCGCCGGGAGGATAGGAAATATCGCTGGACTGAAAGGTCACCTTCAGGCATTATCCATGTATCCTTTGCGGCCTTTTCCGTGCAGCATCCGGCGGACGTACACGCTGATGGTCTGCTTTCATAGGTAAAGGAATAGTTTCTCATGATAGGATATATCAAAGGCCGTGTGACGGCCCTTTTCAAAGATTTCTGTTTTCTGGAAACAGGCGGCATCGGGTATCGGATTTTCATTTCCGATAAGACCCGTCAGCAGCTCACGCCCGGGGAAGAGGCGAAGCTCTTCACGTACATGGCAGTCCGTGAGGATGCGATTCTGCTCTATGGATTTCTCGGACAGGAAGAGCAGGAGCTCTTTCTGCTTTTGATCTCGATCTCTAAGATCGGGCCCAAGGTCGCGATGGGCATCCTCTCTGCTATGACGCCGGCTGCTTTTGTCGGTGCGGTGAAGGCGCAGAATGTCACCCAGCTGACAAAGCTCCCCGGTATAGGCAAGAAGACGGCGGAGCGTCTTCTTGTCGAGCTCAAGGATAAGGTCGGTGTCTTTGCTTCAGTCGAAGCGGAGATGCCTGCGGTCTCTGCGGCAGAGCAAGACGAAGGGATGAGCGGAGAAGCAGCGCGTGCACTCATGGCGCTCGGCTATGAGGTGGAAGAGATCGCGCCTGTCCTTAAGAGGCTTGCGGGCGAGTATGACAATGTTTCTCAGCTCGTCGGAGCGGCATTGCGGGAGTTTGGGAAGAGCAGAGGATAGGAACCTGTTGAATCAGCGCTTCCTTAAACCTTTTTTAAAGGAGTCTTCATGAAGAACAAATACATCAAAAGCCTTGGCGGTGAAGAGGAAGAGGTGCTCGGCAGCAAGGGGCGCATCGTTTCCACCGAAGAAAGCGCAAAAGACGAGTGGCAGACGACGCTTCGTCCGCAGCATCTGGACGATTATATCGGACAGGAAGCCTTCAAGAAGAATCTCAAGGTGTACATCGAGGCAGCGAAGTCGCGTAAAGAGCCGCTGGATCATGTGCTGCTCTATGGACCGCCGGGACTCGGCAAGACCACCATGGCGAAGATCATCGCCAATGAGCTGGGATCGCAGTTTAAAGTGACGAGCGGTCCGGCCATCGGGCGTCCGGGGGAGCTGGCTTCCATCCTGACGACATTGCAGGACCACGATGTACTTTTCATCGATGAGATCCATCGACTGAATCGGAATGTCGAAGAAATCTTGTACTCTGCGATGGAAGACTTTTCTCTGGATATTGTCATGGGGAAGGGGACTGGCGCCAGCTCCATCCGCATCGATCTTGCTCATTTCACGCTGATCGGCGCGACAACGCGGGCAGGTTCTCTCTCCGCGCCGCTGCGTGACCGATTCCTCATCACGAACCATATGCAGTTCTATGAACCGCAGGAGTTGAAAAAGATCATTACCCGTGCAGCGCACATCCTGCAGATCGAGATCGAGGACAGCGGGGCAGAGGAGATCGCTCGACGCTCGCGCGGGACACCGCGTATCGCGAACCGCCTTTTGAAGCGCATCAGAGACTTTGCGCAGGTGAAGGGGAGCGCGATCACGGCGGATATTGCCGCAGAGGCGCTGGCTGCGCTTCATGTCGATGAGATCGGACTTGATGATCTGGATAATCAGATCCTGAAGGCGATCATTTATAAATTCAATGGCGGTCCTGTTGGGATCGACACCATTTCTGCCGCTGTCAGCGAAGAGCGCGCGACCATCGAAGATGTCTGCGAGCCTTATCTCATGCAGATCGGCTTCCTCTCCCGTACCCCTCGCGGTCGCCTTGCCACTGAGGCAGCCTATGAGCACATCGGAGCAGCTTTTCCTATGAAAGGGGAAAAGTGATGCGGGACATACCGCAGCCGCATTTCCCTAAATCCCCTATAAGAAGGTATCTGTTTATGAAAAAATACATGGTCATTCTGCTGTCATTGTCTCTGCTGCTCCCCTTGGGGGCGGCATCCATGGCAGCGAAGCAGCCGGTCCCGGGAAAATCTACAGTGACTATCCATAGATCGCCACGGGTGATCACCCGTAAGACTATGGGGCAGAAGAAGACGCAGCCATCTGCTGAGTCCCATAGAAAAAGGATTGAGGCAGGACAGAATAAGTCCGAAGGGCAGATGATCGAGGTCGGGCTTCAGTCGGGAAGCGAGCTTTCTTTGACCGGACTTTCTGCGTTTCATGTGGAAGCGGGGAGCAGCCTCGGCTCTTATCCGGCGGGGACGCGGCTTACGATCTCTAAAAGCGGGAACGGTCTTTCTGTCAATGGAAAAAGCACGGGAGCCAAGATCTATTTCAGATCCAGCGGCAGCGGGGCTGCCTTTGCCGTGAAGGGAAATCAATATCGCGGCGTGATCAAGGCCATCGCTTCTCCTTCCGGCGTAACACTGGTGAATCAGGTCTCTATGGAGGACTACCTCAAGGGTGTCGTGCCCTGTGAGATCGTCCCTTCCTGGCAGATGGATGCCATCAAGGCACAGGCTGTGGCGGCCAGAACGTATGCTATGTTCCATAAGAATGGCTATCGCTCAGCCGGCTACGATGTGACAGACGATACACGTACGCAGGTGTATCGCGGCGTATCAGCAGAGACAGAGGCGACGAACCGCGCCGTCATGGAGACGGCGGGAGAAGTCGTCACCTACGGCGGCTCGCCGATCGATGCGGTCTTCCATGCGAGCGGCGGCGGCTATACGGAAAACTGTGAAAATGTATGGGGATCGGCAGTGCCATATCTCAAAGGCGTGCCGGAAGACAAGTACGCGACCCCATGGAAGAAGACGATTTCTCTCTCTTCCTTCATGAAGATGGCGGATGTCGGTAAACTGGAGGGGATCAAGCTTTCGGCCCTCCATATCGGAGAGGCGCATAAGGCGAGTGACCGCGGGATTTCCGGACGCGTAAAGTCTGTGACACTTATCGGTTCGAAGGGAAATCGAGTGGTTTCGGGGGACCGGCTGCAGCAGATCTATGACTTGAACAGTACACTTTTTGATCTGTCTGTCAGCGGAAATCAGCTCGTTATCACCGGCTATGGCTATGGCCATGGCCTTGGCCTTTCGCAATGGGGGGCCGAAGCCATGGCAGAAAAGCACGGCGGGGCCAAAGATTACTACAAGACCATCCTTACGCATTATTTCACCGGAACGAAAGTGGAGAAGATATATTGAGGGGAGACGCTGGATACGCGCATACTTTGTTGTTTGATTTCATGAGGGATAACCCACTGAATCAATCAGCCCGTTTCCCCTTTATCATGGAGCATGTATATGAAGAAAAAGATCATATCCGCTTGTCTCGCTGCTTGTTTTTCTCTTTCTATAGGGGCAGTCATATCTGCAGAGACCATTCCGATCCGGCAGAAGGAAACGCTGGTAAGTCCATCAGCCCAGCAGATGAAAGCGGCTTCACAGAAGCAGTCTAAGAAAGAAAAAGCGAAAAAGAAAAAAGATAAAAAGAATAAGAAAGAGAATAAAAAGAAGGAGAATAAGGAGGCGTCACCCATCTGTCAGATGGATGAGCCATGGATCGAAGTGGGGCTCACTTCCGGCATGCGCCTCTCTCTTACCGGGCTCGAAGCGTGCCGGGGTACGGTCGATGGGAAGACCGTGAGCACCTATCGGAAAGGGGAGGAGTTCTCCATCTCACGCGCAGGGCAGATGATCTCCATCAATGGAAAAAAGCTCGGCACTGCGGTTTATCTCGAGCCTGTCCAGACCGAGCCGTCCTTTGCGGTGAAAGGAAATCGCTATCGCGGAAAGATGAAGCTCATCCCCTCCCCATGGAATGAGGGCGTGGTGATGGTGAATGTGGTGCCGATGGAGGAATATCTTCGCGGCGTCGTTCCGAGCGAAAGCATTCCTACATGGAGGATCGATGCACTGAAGGCGCAGGCCGTCGCTGCGAGGACCTATGCCCTCTATCACAGGAATAGCTATCGCGCATCGGGCTATGATGTGACCGATGATGTGGAGAGTCAGGTCTACAAAGGCGCCGGCGTGGAGACGAAGGCGACCGATGAAGCCGTCAGGGAGACCCGCGGCGAGGTCATCACCTATGAGGGGAAAGCGATCGATGCGCTCTTCCATGCGGATGGCGGCGGCTATACGGAGTATGGCGAAAATGTCTGGGGGATTTCAAAGCCGTACCTGCAGGGCGTCCCCGAAGAGCTCTCCCTCCAGACAAAGAAACCATGGACAGTTACGCTGACGCGGGATGCGTTTTCGAAAAAACTGAGCGCGTCTGGCTATGGCGTCGGAAAGATACAGAATATCAAGCTGTCAAATCTGCAGTTTGGCAAAGTCCATTACGCGGGAGACCGCACACCGGCAGGCCGTGTGAAGAAACTCATCTGCCGCGGCAGCAACGGCTGGGTGAGCCTCTCGGGAGTGACGATGAGAAAGATCTTTGGCCTCAGGAGTGCGATGTTTGATATCCTTTTCAAAGGAGATCAGCTCATCATCACCGGCTATGGCTATGGTCATGGTCTCGGCCTCTCTCAGTGGGGCGCGGAGGCCATGGCGGAAAAGCACGGCGATGGGAAAGATTATTATAAAGAAATCCTCGCGCATTACTATCAGGGGACAAAAGTGGAAAAGTGGTATCAATGAAAGGGTTCAAGGTTCAGGGTTAGCCCGTGGGGCGGGGCGTCCTTTGATTCTATTTGAAAGCCTCGTTTGAATGAGAAATTAGAAATGAGAAATGCGAAATGGTGGTGCGGCGCAAAAAATAAGGAAGTGCCGCAGAGTTTTGATAGCGCTTCGCGCCGTCGTCATCTCGAGCGTAGTCGAGAGATCTCTCTTGCAGAACGGTCAGCGCACTATTTGCGCTATTTCGATTACCGCTTGCTTCTAATCCCTAATCCCTAATCCCTAATCCCTAATCCCTAGCCACTCATTCCTGCTTTCAAACTTCGTGGTTCAGGGGGAAAAATGAGAAATGAAGGTAGCAGCTCCGCCGCGAATATATTTTGCAGCGAAGCTGTCACCACAACCTTGAACCCATCAACCTTGAACCTATCAACCTGAACCCTTAAACCCATTTACAAAGGAGATATATTCATGAAACTGGAAGAATTCAATTACGATTTACCCAAAGAACTGATTGCTCAGGAACCGGCAGAGCCGCGTGACTCCTGCCGCCTGATGATGGTTGACAAGAAGACAGGGGAGTGGGAGCATCACCATTTCCGTGATATCCTGGACGAGATCCGCGAAGGCGATGTTTTCGTCTTCAATAACACGAAAGTCATTCCGGCGCGCCTCTATGGCAAGAAGAAGGATACCGGCGGCAAGGTGGAGATGCTGCTCCTCACGCCGAAGGGCAATGATACATGGGAAGTCCTCGTGAACCCGGGCCGTAAGGCACTGCCCGGCGTAGAGATCGAATTCGCAGAGAACTGCTACTGCAAAGTGCTGGATAAGACGGAATTCGGCGGACGTCTGGTCGAATTCCACTATGACGGCAATTTCGACAGCCTTCTCGATCAGATCGGTGAGATGCCGACCCCGCCGTATATTCACAAAAAACTTGGCAACAATGATGAGTACCAGACTGTGTACGCGAAGTATAAGGGTTCAGCGGCTGCTCCGACGGCAGGCCTTCATTTCACTCCGGAGCTTATGGAAGAAATGAAGAAGAAGGGCGCGAAGCTCCTCTTCGTCACCCTTCATGTCGGTATCGGTACCTTCCGCCCGGTTTCTGAAGAAAATATCGAAGACCATGAAATGCATAAGGAGTGGTACACGGTCAGTGAAGAAACTGCGAAAGAAGTAAATGCTGCGAGAGCCGAAGGCCGTCGTATCATCGCTGTCGGCACGACCTCTGTCCGCACATTGGAGTCCGCTGGTCAGAGCGGTATCCTTGAGAGCGGCAGCGGCTGGACGCAACTCTATATCTATCCGGGCTATCAGTGGCACATGGTCGATGCCATCGTCACGAATTTCCACCTTCCAGAATCCACCCTCGTCATGATGATGGCCTCCTTCGCCGGCCGTGAGCACATCCTTGCCGCGTATGAAGAAGCCGTGAAGCAGAAATACAGATTTTTCTCCTTCGGTGATGCTATGTTTTTGCGTTAAGAGAACGCTGAATTTAATCAACTATCTTTTAGACATCATAAGGATTTACAACTATGGTTATTAACTACGAACTGGTTGCCGAAGACAAGAAGACCGGCGCGCGGGCAGGGCTCTTGCACACGCCTCATGGCACGTTCAAAACGCCGATGTTTATGCCGGTCGGCACACAGGCGACAGTCAAGACTGTCACACCCGAAGAACTCGAAGACATGGGCGCGCAGATCATCCTCTCGAATACCTACCACCTGTTCCTGCGTCCCGGCACGGAGCTGATCAAAGAGGCTGGCGAGCTGCATCGTTTCATGAACTGGTCGAAGGGAATACTGACGGACAGCGGCGGCTTTCAGGTCTTCTCTCTGGGAGCTATGCGCAAGATCACAGAGGAGGGCGTGCACTTTCGCTCCTTCCTCGATGGATCGAAGCAGTTCCTCTCTCCGGAGGTTTCCATTCATGCGCAGGAGGATCTGGGGAGCGATATCGCCATGGCTTTCGATGAATGCATTCCCTATCCGGCAGACTATGAGTACGCCGACCATTCCACAGCGCGCACGACGCGCTGGGCAGAGCGTTGCATCAAGGCGCATACCCGCACGGATCGCGGCATGTTCGGTATCGTGCAGGGCGGGATGTACAAGGATCTTCGGAAGAGGAGCGCACTCGAGATCTCCTCTATGCCCTTTGACGGCATGGCGATCGGCGGCCTCTCGGTCGGTGAGCCGCATGACCTCATGTATGACATTCTGGAGTACACCACCCAGTTCCTGCCTGTGAATAAAGCCAGATACCTCATGGGTGTCGGCACGCCGGACTGCCTCGTCGAAGGCGTGGCTCGCGGCATCGACATGTTCGACTGCGTCTTCCCGACGCGTGTTGCCAGAAATGGCATGGCCATGGTGCATTCCGGCCGCATGAATATGAAGAACAAGAAGTATGAGAAGGACTGGGCACCGCTCGAGGAGGGCTGCGGGTGTTACACCTGTCAGCACTACAGCCGCGCATACATCCGTCATCTCTACAAGTCGGAAGAGCTTCTCGCCTTCCGCCTCGTGACGATACACAATCTTTTCTTCCTGCTCCAGTTTATGCGTGACATGCGACAGGCGATCATAGATGGAAACTTCACGGAGTTCAGAGAGAGCTTCATGGCGGGCTATCACCGGTGATCTCGGCTCTCTTTACGACATTTTGACACATAATTAGAAAATAACTACAGACAACGATCATCAAAGTATGGTAAAATAAATACTATATGATTTGACGGAGGTGAATCAAATGGAACAGGTAATGAATTTCGTCAGTCTGGCATGGCCATTTCTGGTGCTGGTCGGTATTATGTATTTCTTCATGTATCGCCCGCAGCAGAAGCTGAAGGTGGAAAGAGGTCGTTTCCTGATGTCCCTGAGAAAAGGGGATCATGTAGTAACGGCTGGAGGCATTCATGGGACGATCAAAGTATTGCGTGACAAATACGTAGAGCTGGAGATCGCACCGAAGGTCATCATCAAAGTAGAAAAGACCGCTATTCAGCACGGTGATGTGAAGCTCATCGACGAAGAGACCGCCAAGAAAGCCGGTGCGGCAGCTCTGGGTGCTGCTTCGGAAGAACAGGTCATGAATCAGACCAAGCACAAAGACGAACCGGAAACCGAAGTGGTGGAAGAGGTCGTCGAAGTGGATGATCCGAAAGATGCCGGCACGGAAGTGGTCGAGGAAGTCGTCGAGGTCGAAGATAAAGACGCTTCTAAAGACAAAAAAGAGGAAAAGAAATGATAGAGACGGATACTCCTTCCGTGACACGGAAGAAGGAAATCCGCCAGAAGATGCTCGCCTTTCGGCGGGCTCTTTCTGCTACTGACATGGAAGCTATGAGCCTTGCTCTGGCGGATCGGATCTGCGAGTCAGCCGTGTATCAGAAAGCCCATCGCATCATGGCTTATCTTTCCATGAAGGGAGAAGCCGATCTCGATCCTTTCATCCGCCGCGCTCTTTCTGATGGGAAAGAGATCTACATCCCGGTATGTCTGCCGGGGAAGCAGATGGAGGCGGGACGGCTCATGGATATGGAGCATTTCATCCAAGGACCGTATGGCCTTAGGGATCTGCCCAAGGGCTATGAAGCCGTAGCGCCGGACATGCTTGATCTAGTCCTGGTACCGGGGACTGCGGGGACAGAGAGCGGCGCGCGTCTGGGGATGGGAGCCGGATACTATGACAGGTATCTGGCAAAGATCTCCTATGAAAAAAGGATCATGACTCTCTGGGATTTTCAGGTCGTAGATTTCCTCCCTGAAGAGCCCTTCGACCAGTGCATGGCCGGTATCATTACAGAGAAACGAAGTATCATCACGAAAAGAGGTTGAAGTTTTGGAAAAGAAAAGGAACAGCAGCGTCAGAAGCGGTGCGCTCATCCGATTCTGGGTCGTTATCGCGGCCATTATCGGGATTTTCCTTGCGAGCGTAGGCTGGCTGGCCGGGCATATCCGTCAGGGCCTTGACTTGCAGGGCGGCACGCATATCGTCATGCAGGCTGAGGATACCGAAGAAAATAAGGTCACCAATGAGGCGATCACGCAGGTTATCAATATCATGCAGAAGCGTGTCAATGAAATGGGTCTGACGGAACCGATCATCCAGCGTGAAGGGGCGAACCGTATCATTATCGAGCTGCCGGGTGAAAAGGATCCGCAGAAGGCTATCGAAACCATTGGCAAGACCGCAGTCCTCCAGTTCAAGGATGAGGAAGGCAATGTCAAGCTGACGGGGGAAGACCTGAAAAACGCCAAAGAACAGATGGGGCAGAACAAGCAGCCGCTCGTTGCTCTGGAATTTTCCGATGAGGGGGGAAAGAAATTCGGCGCCCTCACCGCAGCAAATATCGGCCGTCATATCGGGATCTATCTCGACGGAGAGCTCCTGACGAATCCGGTCGTCAATGAAGCCATTACCGGCGGCTCCGCTGTCATCACGGGGCAGAGAACGCTCGAAGAAGCGAAGGATCTTGCGATCCTTCTCCGAAGCGGTGCGCTTCCGGTCAAGGTTTCCGTCATGGAAGTCCGTACCGTCGGTCCGTCTCTTGGACAGGACTCGAAGGATAAGTCCGTCGTGGCTTTCACCATCGGTCTCTCTCTGGTCGTTATTTTCATGCTGGCCGTGTACCGTATGGCCGGCTTTGTCGCGGATGTGGCACTTCTTGTGTATGTCCTCATCCTTCTGGGCATCCTGAATATGCTGCATGCGACACTGACACTTCCAAGTGTGGCGGGCGTCATTCTGTCCATCGGTATGGCGGTCGATGCGAATGTCCTCATCTTTGAACGATTCAAAGAAGAGATCGCATCCGGCAAGATGCTTAGGCTGGCTGTCCAGTCCGGCTTCAAACGTGCATTTGTCACCATCTTTGATGCGAATATGACAGTCATCATCACCTCCTGCATCCTCTTCTTCCTGGGCAGTGCGACGGTGAAGGGGTTCGCCTTCTCGCTCGGTCTTGGTGTCGCTGTATCCATGTTCACGGCGATCACTGTCAGCCGCACACTGCTCATGTTCCTTATCGATGCGAACTGGATCCATAACCCCTGGTGGTTTGGCGGAAAAAGGGGGTACGATAGATAATGTTCAACAGCTTTGATTTTATCGGCAAACGAAAGATCTGGTTCGGCTTTTCCGGACTTCTGATCATTCTTTCCGTTGTGTCCATCATCCTCTTCCGTTTCAACTGGGGGATTGATTTCACAGGCGGCACCATTCTGGAGCTGGCATTTCCCAAGAATGTCACGGTAGAAGAAGTGCGTGACGGTCTTCGCGCGGATGGTCTTGAAACTGCGACCATTCAGCTTTCCGGCAGCAATATGCAGGGAGAGTCCGGCGATGACGTCATCATCCGTACCAGAAACCTCTCTGCGGAAGAAGCACAGACGGTCGTTTCTCATGTGAAGGATAAAGTCGGCGAAGCCGAAGTGAAGCGCATCGAGACTGTCGGTGCGGTGATCGGTTCTGAGGTCACGAAGAATACACTTCTCAATGTCATCCTGTCCTTCGGCGCGATGATCCTCTATATGTCTATCCGCTTTGAGCACCGTATCGCACTGTCTGCGATCGTAGCTATCTGCCATGATATCCTGATGGTGCTCGGTGTCTTTGCATTCTTCCAGCTGGAAGTCGATGCATCCTTCCTTGCGGCGATCCTGACGGTCCTTGGTTACTCCATGAATGAATCCGTCGTCATCTTCGATCGTATTCGTGAAGCCATTCATACCCATCGCCGGACGGACAGCTTTGCGAAACTGGCCAATGATTCCATTCATCAGACCATCCGTCGTTCCCTCTATACACTGACTACGACGCTCTTCTGCGTGGCCTCGCTCTACTTCTTCGGCGGCGATACCACGAGAAACTTCGCGCTGGTCATGCTGATCGGCTTCATCTCCGGGGCCTACTCCTCTGTGTGCGTAGCGACATCTCTGTGGGTCACATGGCATGAACATACCGGAAGCGCTAGAAATGCGTCTTCTCGCGAAGAGAAGAGATCAAAAGCATAAATGGTATAAAAAAAGACTGCGAGTATTCGCAGTCTTTTTTGCGTGGGATGAGTAGCTAGGGATGAGTAGCTAGGGATTAGGAGTCTCAAGTGACTGGTGATTAGTGACTGGAATGCCAGCTCATGGCACCATCATTTCTAATTTTTCATTCAAGCGAGGCTTTCAAAGGTAATCAAAGGGCACCACGCCCCGTAGTCTAACCATGAAAGAGCGGGTCCTTTAAAGAGCGTAAGAAAAAACGCGCTCCCGAAGGGCAGCGCGTTTTTTTCAAATAAAGATTATTCTTTATAGTTGTTTTCCTCATCCCACCAGTAGATGCCTTTTTTGCTGGGGAGGACATTTTTACGGAAGAACGGTGTCTGAATGCCTTCCTTGAGCTGACGTTCATAATCTTTGAGGCACGCATTGGCCTGCGGGAAGAGAAGGAGGATGGCAGTGACGTTTGTCAGTATCATGAAAGCCATGAAGAGGTCGGCGAGATTCCAGACGAGCGGGAGGTCAGCCTGAGAGCCCCAGAAGATCATGACAGCGATGCAGAGACGGAAAAGATTGAGCGGCCATTTCTTTTTGGTCAGGTGGCCGATATTGATCTCCCCATAGTAGTAGTTACCGATGAGGGAGGTGAAGGCGAAGAGGAAGATCAGGATGGAGACGGCTTTCGGAGCCATCGGGCCAAAGTACTGGGCAAGATCCCACTGGATGAGCTCGATGCCGGTGAGACCTGTCGAAGTATAGTCGCCTGTCAGGAGGACGATGAATGCGGAAGCAGAGCAAATGAAGAGCGTATCGACATAGACGCCGAAGGACTGGATGAGACCCTGCACAGCCGGGTGACTGGCGTCTGCGGTGGCTGCTGCATTCGGTACAGAGCCTTCGCCGGCCTCGTTCGAGAAGAGGCCGCGCTTGAAGCCTGTCAGGACGGCAGCGCCCATGCCGCCGCCAAAGACTGCCTGGAAGTCAAAAGCATCGCGGAAAATGATGCCAAAGACGCGGGGCATTTCTGTGATGTTGAAAAGCATGATGCCAAGCGTGATCAGGATGTAAATGCCAGCCATGATCGGGACCATCCATTCCGTGACGCGGGCGATACGGCCCATGCCGCCGCAGATGACAGCCATAGCGAGGACAGTGACGACACCGCCGATGAGCATGCGGTCAAGTCCCAGAGAGGAGGAAAGTGCGAGTGCGATGGTATTCGACTGGACAGAGTTGTAGATCATGCCATAGGTGACAGAGATCAGAATGGCAAAAATCGCTGCCCACAGACCATGCCCGAGACCATTTTTCAGGTAGTAAGCCGGGCCGCCGCGGAATCCGTTGCCGTCTTCGCGCGGGACTTTATAGATCTGTCCGAGCGTACTTTCTACGAAGCCTGTCGCTGAGCCGATGATGGCGATGAACCACATCCAGAAAATCGCACCCGGACCGCCCGCTGTGATAGCGATGGCGATGCCGGCAATATTGCCGACGCCGACACGGGATGCCGTGCTGACACAGAAGGCCTGAAATGGGGAGATCTCATTGCCGGCGGTCTTTTTGCCGGCACTCTCTGTGATGAGAGAAAACATTTTTGTAAAATAGCGGATCTGTACGCCGCGTGTGCGGACGGTAAAGTAGAACCCGGCACCCACCAGAAGAATGATGATCACCGAGGACCAGAGAAATCCATTGATTTCTGAAACAATAGCGTTGAGCGCTTCCATGATACCTCCTTGGAAATGAATGAGAGATAATAGTCAATCATCTTATTATATACGTTTTATATACGTTTTTGCAAATAACTACAATTACGTGGCAAAGGCTGAGCTTCTTTTGCCAGCCGCTAGTCACTGTGTTTCTCATTTACGATGTTCCAATTCCTGAGCAGTACTTTTTTCCCGCGCCAGGCGAAGGCGTAGGAACGGAAGGCTTTGTCGAAGGCGCGGTTGGAATAGCTGTCCATTTCTTCCTTTGTCAGTGTAGAGATCCGATGCTCATGGATCTCCGGAAGCGGAGAGGGGAGGGCTTTTTGATTGAAAGGACAAAAGCGCTGGCATTCATCGCAGCCAAAAATGTAGGGTGTCCGCTGCAGGATCTGTATTTCTTCCGAGGAGAGATCTTCCTTCTTTTGCGTGAGGTAAGACTTGCATCGGAAAGGGTCGAGCCTCTTCTCTCCGATGGCACGCCCGGGACAACGGATGAGGCATTCGCGGCAGCTGCCGCAATGCAGCGTGAGCGGCTCATCAGGTGTAAGTGACAGTGTGGTCAGGATGGATCCGATGGTGACGAAGGAGCCGTATGTTGGATGGATCAGGCAGTGATTTCTTCCGAAGAACCCAAGTCCGGCGGCATAGGCGAGCCAGCGGTCGACCATGGGAGAGGTATCCACGAGGGGAAGAAATTGCTCGCCGGGGTAAGACGGGCGAGCCGTCTCTATGATTTTCTGAAGATAGTGGTGGATGACTTTATGATAGTCCATGGGCCTTGCGTAGAGTGCGATATTTCCTTCTTCCTCGCTGGCAGGTCTGTATGGAAATAGAATCACAAAGAAGGAGCGCGCATCTCTAAGGAGCGCGGAAGGATCCAGTCTTTCTTCGAGAGAGGAGGGCGCAAAGGGGATAGAGCCGGCATTTCGGAGCTGCTCTTTCAGTGTGCTGTCTAAGGAGGCAGAGCATGCGCCGCAGGCATCCAGATGAAGCGAGGCGGCGATCTGGGAAAGGTGAGATTTGGGAGTCATAGGGTTCAAGGTTCAGGGTTCAAGGTTCAGGGTTCAAGGTTCAGGGTTCAGGGTTCAAGGTTCAGGGTTCAGGGTTCAGGGTTCAAGGTTCAGTGGATTCAGTGGGTTCAACGGGTTCAATGGGGGCGGTGCGGCGCATAAAAAGGGGAAGCGCCGCGAAGTTTCAAAATATAGGAAACACTGACAACGATTTAATCAGCGCTTCCCTAGTGTTCAAGTCACTAGTCATTCAAGATTCCTCATCATAAAAAAGAGACCTTCCGGCCTCTTTTTATTTTGTCATTCGCTTCGCAAGAAGCTCACTGACTCGTTCTGTGGGCATATCGTCACTGTCATAGAGAAGTCCTTTGGGGCTTTTGATGATGAGCCGATCCATCAAGTTCTGTGCAATGAGGTCATTGGTGGCAGAAAGGAAGGAAAGGCATGCCTTGTCATGCTGTTCTTTCGTGATGAGACGGGAGAGTCCGGGCGCTTTCAGACGCTGCTGCAGGAAGAGCTGGTGGATGGCCTTCCAGCTTTCCTTTTTGGGGCAGGCCCTGAGGAGCACGCAGATGGTATAGCCGCGCTCTTTCAGATAACGGATGTATTCTTTTGTGTGGGAGACATCTTCCAGAGATCCTTCCTGAAGGATGTGGTAACGCTCTAGAGCGGCCTGCTTCATGGCAAGGTCTGAGAGGTACTGCCCCTGAGCCATGGAGAAATAGGCACAATATTGCCCGTACTTCTTCATAAGAGCTTTATAACGAGGGTGGAAACCGCGGAAATTATCACTCATGGACTGTACGATATTTCCATCATACTCTTCGATGATCATGGAAGACATGCGCGTCTTGCCCGAGCCTGGCTGTCCTGCGATGATGAAGGCGGTGGGATGCTTCTGCCCGCCTTTCTTTCCCAGACGGATAGATGGCCAGATGGTCTTTCGGAAGAAGGCATTCATCTCTTCTTCATCAAAGCTGCTTTCCTTCTCGATGAGTTTTTTTGTCAGTTGTACGCTGGAAACAGGACGGAAGATCTGGTCCGCCATGTACTTAGTCTCTATGTCATAGGCTTCGCGCAGCATCGAGATCTGCTCGGACATGGGGAGGCCGTGGCCTTTCCGAAGCTCGATCAGTGACATTTCATGGATGGTCTGCCGCCAAAGTTTGTAGAGGCGTGCTTCATCGGAAGGGGAGATGTCTTTGTCTTCTCGCATGGTGCAAAGCAGGTTGTGAAGCGTATTAAAAATTTCCGCATTCACTTCCAGCTGGATTCCTATAGGGGTGATTTCTGCAGATTCGCTTAATTCAGAAAGTGTCCGCTCGTCATAGGGCATAGCCGTACCAACTCCTTTTTAAAACAGAAATATTTTGCTCTTATCATAGCAAAGGCGTGTGGGTTTGTCCATAAGGAAATAAGGGGCAATGCGGGGGAGCGCTCTTGCCGCTGACCGCTCGTGATATAATGAAGCGTAGCAATACGGACGACATCGGGAAGGGTGTCATCCGTGTTTCTGCCCATTCATTCATTGAAAAGAGGTCGACGCCCATGTATCCCATCATCCATTCTCTCGCTGTGCCGGGAGCTCGTCTTCGTGTCAGCGAGGACAGCCTTTTGATCTCCTTTGACAAAGAGCATCTCTCACTATCGACTGCGATCTATGGTGGCGGTCTGCGCCGCGTGAGAGCTGTGATGAATCAGCGGCTCAGAACCTTTTATGGGGAAGAGTCCGATTTTCCCGGCGGATCGGTAGCCGCATACCTGAAACGCTGTATCGAAAAGGAGGGGGCCGATCCGGAAACCTCCAGTGCGCTTCTGACTGCGGCGAAGGTGTATCAGTACTCGCACAAGGTTTTCACATCCGGAGATCTTATGGTAGAGATCGTGACCACGGGAGGCGTGGAAAAGACAGCCTGCCGCGCATCGTCAAAGCCGCTGTATCGGGAGAGGGATGGTCACTTTGCGCCTGTCGGCACCATCAATATGATGGTCCTCATCCATGGAAGTCTTCCTGAAGGCATCATGGCGAGAAGCTTCATCACGCTGACAGAAGGAAAGAGCGCAGCGCTTTCAGATCTGGGCATCGCGGATGTGAATAACGGGCGTCCGGCTACAGGAACAGGAACGGACGGCATCACACTTGTGACGGAGATCGGAGCAGAACGCTATACGGATGCAGGTCCGTTTTCCGAACTGGGGTCATTTCTTGCCAAAGCGGCTTACGACTCTGTGACGGAGTGTCTGGTCACCTACGATAAGCCGTGGAATGCTTTCGAAGAGCTTCGAACACCAAAGGCGGTGAAGCTCGGCAAAGGCTGATCCGATCACGCAGCCATTTTATCCCTCTTTCAAGAGATGCCAAAGAGTGTGGAAAAAACGTGAGCATCGAGCTGTTTGAGGAAGGCTATTCGCAAGAAGCTGCAGAACCACTTCGCACGTCAAGGGCGCATCTTCACGGGTGAACCTCCCATCGTATATGATTGAAGTCAAAAGGAAAATATGATACCATGTAACTGATTTGATTTTATAAAGTAAAGAGAGTATATAAGGAGCATCGATGTTTATCATTCCCTACCTGGTCCTTGCCGGGGTCGTTCTTCTGTTCTTTGCGGTCACCTGTCTCATGATATTCGGATTGCCCGGAAGGAAGAAAAATGCAGAACCCATCATGGCCGATCTGGATAAGACCATGGAAATTCCTACGATTTCTAAAGAAAAAGCAGCCGCTTCTCCGATCGCCGGAAAGCCTGCCGTCGATGATGCGACAGAGATCCTTCCGATCATCGAAAAGGACGATGCCGAGGAAGAAAAGACGCGCGTCTTTGCCAAAAAGGATTTTGAAAATACAGCGCCCTTTGAAGCGGTGGCTTCTGCGAAAAAGAGTCCCTTTCCGCCGGAGCCTACGCCCAAGATCCTGGAGGACCACCCCAAGGTGGATACGCTCGAGGAGTATTTTGTCCGCCATTTCCTGAACCGTTACGGTGCTGTATCGCGGACAGTAGAGCAGGATACACGCAAAGTGACACATCATCTCATCGAGAAGCTCGCCATGAACGACCGGGAGCTGGTGGATACGCTGACACATATCATGGTGCAGGAAGCGATGCAGAATGCCCAGCGCACCTATGTCATGATGCCGACACCGGTCGTGCTCGCCATGGTCTCGGATGCTTTCTCGGATGTGGCGCATGGAAACAGGTCGGATACAAAGACCATCCTTGCCTACGATGCCCTGAAAGCTATGCCACGCATGGAGGAGACCGGGTTTCACGCGCTGTCTTTGCTACTCATTTTCCACTATTCCAGAAATACGGATAACGTGGATGCCGTACGCCTCAAAAAATATACAGAAAAGTACATCACGCCTTTTGTGGGCGAACTTCCGAACGAATACAGCGGCTATCAGCAGCTCGAGTACCTGCACTGCATTTCTCTCGAGAATAAAGAGGATCCTTTCGGACAGGTGCTGCATGATTCATATCCCTTCATCTTTGCCTTCCGCGGCTGCATGAAGAGTGAGCTGGAAGCGGTGCGTCCTTCCTGGCCGGCCGGTGTCATTGTCAATAGCTTGTATAATTCCTACTACAAGCTGGCGGCTGTCGACGAAGCCATGCTGACATCGCTTTTGGATGATCTTGGCATTGAGGATGCCGTCATGAGAAGTACCCTGCAGGCACTGACAGAGTCTCGTCCGGCGCCGTATGACAGGAAGGAAATGAGCTATATCCTTGGCCGCATTTCTCCGGATCTTGTCAAGCTGCAGGATGCCTGGGATACGAGCCTCCTTCGCCGTTCGTCACTGACACTCATGGGCATGTACATCGCCAAGATCTGCATCCGTGAGACCATTGGCGAAGACTTCGACCTCAGCCACTGGATGTGATGTGGCAGGCGATCGGGCCATGCCTTTTGAAAACTAGGGAAACACTGATTCAATCGTTGTCAGATTTTACTCTTGAATTTTTATGCATAGCGAGGAATAACCTGACGCGAATAGCGAGCTATTTAAGGAAGGCTATGACGAAGCTATGTATAAAAATTCTTGTAGAATTTGACTCTGCGATTTAATCAGCGTTTCCCTAGACAACTGCATGTATCATTGATTCAATGCCGAATTTCACCCGTGGGGCGATTGTGCTTGAAGGAGATCTGCCCTTTGGGGCAGATTTTTATTATGGAATCAGCGTTTCCTAAAGTCACCTGTACTTCCCGGACTGACTTTACCGTTATAGGATAAGGAGAATGAGAAATGGGAATTTTCGATATCATCGGTCCCGTCATGATCGGGCCATCCAGCTCACATACCGCAGGAGCGGCACGCATCGGGCAGGTCGCAGGCCGCATTCTGGGAGAACCTCTGAAAGAAGCGAAGATCACACTCTATGGTTCTTTTGCAAAGACAGGGAAAGGTCATGGGACCGATCGTGCGCTGGCAGCAGGGCTGATGGGCTATGCGCCGGACAGCGGCTCCATCCGTGATGCACTGCACATTGCGGAAGAGAAGGAGATCCCGATCTCCTTTGCCCTTTCCGAAGATGACATGGGGCATCCGAATGTGGCCAAGATCGAAGCCCACGGCAAAAATGGCGCGCATGTGACGGTCGTTGGACGATCGCTGGGGGGAGGTCGTGTACTGATCACAGAAATCGATGGGTATCCTGTAGAGATCACGGGAGAAGAGTACACCTTCCTGACACGTCATCACGACGTACCGGGGATCGTGGCTGAGGTCTGCCGCGCGCTCGCTGCCGAAGAGATCAATATTTCCAATATGCGTCTTTTCCGCAAGGGAAAAGGGGATGAAGCAGTCATGATCATTCATACGGACCAGTGCGTCTCGCAGAAGCTTGCTGACGAGATCGCCGCTTCGAATGCCAACATCGTGTACGCAATGGCAATGGATATTATTTAGGGCTAGCCCGTGGGGTGTACCGTCCTTTGATTTCGTTTGAAAGATTTGCGTTTTCTAGTTAGGAGTGAGAAGTTAGGAGTGAGGAGTGGTGGTGCGGCGCATAAAAATATGGAAGCGCCGCGGAGTATAGATGGGATGCCCGAAGATGGTATTTAAGTCATTAATCACTCCTAATCCCCAATCCCTAATCCCTAGCCAATTATTCCCGCGTTCAAACTTCGGGGTTAGCCCGTGGGGAGTGCCGCTTCGTGATTCCGTTTGAAAGCTTTGCTTAAATGAGAAATTAGGAATGAAGGTGGCGGCTTCGCCGCAAATATATATTTTGCAGCGAAGCTGCCACCACAACCCTGAACCCATCAACCTGAACCCTGAACCCTAAACCTGCCCTCCCTTCAGAACCTATTGAACCAACAGCTACTTATTCCAAGGAGACGACCATGCTTACTTACCATACATTATCTGAATTTTTTGCTGCTGCTGATGCGGCGCACTGTGCTCCGGGGGAGCTTGCCTGCCGCCAAGAGGCAGAGGAGAGTGGAAAGTCTTTTGAAGACGTCTGGGAACGTATGAAAAATATGATCCCTATTTTCCGGCAGTCGATCCAGGAAGGACTGTCCGATACGGCGAAGTCTTCGAGCGGCCTCGTCGGAGGCGATGCCAATCGCCTCTTCCAAGGCAAGATGCACTTCCTCTCTCCGGCCTGTCAGCGCGCGGCGGCATATGCCGTTGCGACAGCGGAAGCGAATGCCAAGATGTATCGCATCGTGGCGTGCCCTACGGCTGGTTCCTGCGGCATTCTGCCTGCGGTACTGGCTGCGGTCTCGGAAGAAGTGAATGCCACCATGAATGACATGACGCGAGCACTTTTTACAGCAGGCGCGATCGGTAAGGTCGTGGCAGAGAAGGCATCGATCGCAGGGGCGGTCGGAGGCTGCCAGGCGGAATGCGGCACTGCGGCTGCGATGGCGGCAGCGGCGGCTGTGGACCTTTTGGGCGGAACGAATGCACAGATGGCGGATGCCTTCGCGCTCGCGCTGAAAAATATCCTGGGTCTGGTCTGTGACCCGGTCGGCGGACTTGTCGAAGTCCCCTGCGTGAAGCGGAATGCGTTCCATGCCGTCCACGCTCTGGTTGCGGTGGAAATGGTCATGAATGGAGTCCGAAGCGCCATTCCTGCAGATGAAGTCATTTCTGCCATGGCGGATGTGGGGCGCAGGCTTCCTGTCGAGCTCAAGGAAACCAGCCGCGCTGGTCTTGCGATGACAGAGACCGGTAAGCGCATCCAAGCAAAGCTCGATGAAAAAGCGAAACATCTTGGTTGCTAGGGAAACACTGATTCAATCGTTGTCTGATTTTACTCTTGGATTTTTATGCATGGCGAGGAATAACCTGACGCGAATAGCGAGCTATTTAAGGATGGTTATGACGAAGCTATGTATAAAAATTCTTGTAAAATCTGACTCTGCGATTGAATCAGCGTTTCCCTAGTGATAGACAGCCTGCGTTTTCCCTGAAAGACAGCGATGGAGAGCGTGTCGGCAAGAGGAGTCCGGACGTTGGATTCCTCTTTTCACGTGCAGTGATTCATGATAAAATGAGACTAGGGAAATACTGATTAAATCTGACTCTGCGATTGAATCAGCGTTTCCCTAGGTAAGCCTGAAGAAATTGTTTTCAAAGGCGGGCCTCTCCGAAGGCGATATCGCTCTGCTTATTTTTATGAGGTACTACTATGTCAAGTCAGATACAGGGACTCTTTATGACCATGCGGCTTTGGGATGTGCTGGACATCCTGGTAGTCGCTTTTTTCTTATACCGTATTTACATCCTGATCCGGGATACCCGAGCGACAGCTCTTCTGAAAGGGCTGGTATTTCTCGGTTTTTTTACCGTGCTGGCGGGATGGCTGCAGCTGCATGTAGTCAGCTGGATCCTGGATAAACTGATGACTGTCCTCATCGTCGCTCTTCCGGTCGTTTTTCAGCCGGAGCTGCGCCGGGCGCTGGAGCAGATCGGCCGCGGGAAATTCTATGTTTCCTCCCGCATGATGAATGAGATCGAGTGGGATCACGTGATCGATGATGTCGTCGATGCGGCTATGGTCATGTCCGCGAATAAGATCGGCGCCCTTATCGTTTTCGAGCGAAGCGTCGGTCTTGATGATCGCATCGATACGGGCATTCGCATCGAGGGGCTGGTGTCCAAGGAGCTTTTGGGGAATATTTTCATCGTGAATACTCCGCTGCACGATGGTGCGGTCATCATCCGTGAAAACCGTGTCATGGCGGCAGGCTGTCTGCTTCCTCTGACACGTGATCACAGCCTTTCTTCCGAACTGGGTACCCGCCATAGAGCGGCTATCGGTATGAGCGAACAGGCAGACTGTGTCGTGGTGGTCGTCAGCGAAGAGACGGGCATCGTATCCTACACCTATGGTGGTCATATTTATCGTGGTCAGGATGCAGAGAGTCTTAGAAATATCCTCCGCAACTACCTGATGCAAGGCAAGCCGAAGAATGTCAGTGATGTATTACAGAAATGGAGCCCCCTGAAATGAGATTTGCCAAACATGAGTGGTGGCTGCCCAAAATCTTCTGTCTGATCGCAGCCTGCGCCCTTTGGGTGTACGTGATGAATGAACAGAATCCGATGGTGGAGAATACCTACACGGTCCCCGTGGAAGTCAGAAATCTGGATCGCTCGCTGGTGGCGACCAATGTGCCTCACAAAGTCAAGGCAAAGATCCGCATGCCGAGGAGCGATATGGTCTATATGCGTTCAGATAACATCAAAGCCTATGTGGACCTTTCTGGTCTTACCGATGGTGATTTCCCGAATACAAAGATCCATATCTCTGTACCGGGGGATGAATCCGTCATCTCGGTCACGCCGGAGTATTTTGACCTCAATATCGACACCTATGCCGTGAAGACACTCCCTGCCGTGATCGAAGTCTTCGGTACACCGGATGCGAATTTCTCAGTCGAAAGCCGCAAAGCGACACCGGACACGATCACGATCGCGGGAAGCTCTTCCAAGATCGCAGAGGCGGATCGCGCCGTGGTCTCTGTCAATGTATCCGGCAAGGACAAGAACTTTGTGGAATTTGACAGTGTGAATGTACTTGATGCAGATGGCAATACCGTCACCGGTCTTGATGTGATGCCGAGCCAGGTCCGCATCAATGTAAAGATGAAAGAGGAAACAAGGATCGGCAACCTGCCGATGAAGGCGGAAACGACAGGTGAACCGGCCAAAGGATACAAGGTGGGTAAGATCACCATCGATCCGCCCGTCGCTACACTGACTGCGCCGATCAGCTACTTCGAAAAAAACAGTGTACTGAGTCTTGATCCTATCGACGTCACAGGGGCCAGGGATACGATCCGGAAGACCGTGACCATCCCGAAGCCCGCAGGCGGCAGTACCACTGTTTCACAGACGACTGTCACGATAGAAATAGATAAGGACTAAAGGGATAGCCCGTGGGGCGTGCCGTCCCTTGATTAGGGATAAAAACTCTGCTCGCCTGTTAGGAGTTAGGAGTGAGGAGTGAGGAGTGTTGGTGCGGCGCATAAAAAGTCTGAAGCGCCGCGGAGTATAAATAGGGTGATGTCCGAAGGTGGCATTTAAGTCACTAGTCACTAGTCGATGACCACTTATAATCCCCAACCTCATCCAGTTGACGAAATGTCCTCTTCGCGGTAGAATACGAAAGTTATCAAGAAATTATTGGGAGGAAATAAAATGGTTACATTGTTTGGTACCGATGGTGTGCGTGGACTCGTAAATTCCACATTGATGCCGGAGCTGGCGTACCAGCTCGGACGCGCGGCAGGCGCGTACTTCTGCAAGACCAGCGGTAAGCATCGCTTCCTGATCGGTATGGATACCCGCATTTCCGGCTCCATGCTGACGGCGGCTCTTTCTGCCGGTCTTTGTGCATCCGGCGTTGATGTCGATCTTGCAGGCGTCATTCCGACACCGGGCATTGCCTACCTCACCCGCACGGAAGGCTATGATGCCGGCGTCATGATCTCTGCTTCACACAATCCATTCCCAGATAATGGAATCAAGTTCTTTGATAAAAATGGCTATAAGCTGCCGGATGAGACGGAGGAAGATATCGAAAATATCCTTCGTCATGATGAAGAGATCCCGCGTCCGACAGGGGATAAGATCGGCGTGATCTCGCACCGCCCCGAGCTGGCTGATAAGTACAGAGCACATGTCCTTTCGACTGTGCAGGGCGATTTCAAAGGGCTTAAGATCGTGACAGACTCTGCGAATGGCGCAGCGAGTGATTTCCTGCCGGCGATGCTGGAAGAGCTTGGGGCAGAAGTCACTGCGATCTTCCATGAACCAAATGGTGTGAATATCAATAACGGCTGCGGCTCCACGCATATCGACACACTGCAGAAGAAGGTCCTGGAGCTTGGCGCGGACTGCGGCATTGCCAATGACGGCGATGCAGACCGCTGTCTCTTTGTCGATGAAAAAGGACAGGTCATGGACGGTGACCATCTGATGCTCATCAATGCCCTCCAGATGAAGAAAGAAGGACGTCTTCATGAGAATATGGTCGTCGGTACTGTCATGAGCAATCTTGGCTTTGGCAAAGCCCTGAAGGAAAACGGCTGTCAGACGGTATCCACACAGGTGGGCGACCGCTATGTTCTTGAAGAAATGCTGAAGCATGACTACTCCATCGGCGGTGAACAGTCCGGGCATATCATTTTCCCAGAATTCAATACGACAGGCGACGGCCTCATCACTGCGGTGCAGACGCTGAAGGTTCTGCGTGAATCCGGAAAGACCATGTCCGAACTCAATCACCTTATGGTCACGTATCCACAGATCCTCAAAAATGTCGAGGTCTACAGCAAGAATGGCTGGGAAGACAATGAACTCATCCGTGACTCCATTCGTGCTGCTGAAGAAGAACTTGGCAGCGATGGCCGCATCCTCGTCCGTGCATCCGGCACGGAGCCGCTCATCCGTGTCATGGGGGAGGGCAAGGAGATCAATCAGCTTGAACGGATCATTGATGACATAGCCTCCGTCGTAGAGCATGAGCTCGGAGTAGAAAATAACTAAGTTACAGGGTTAGCCCCGAGGAAGTGCGTCCTTTGGTTCTGCTTGAATGCGAAATGAGAAATGCGGAATGGTGGTACGGCGCAAATAATAATGAAGCGCCGCAGAATTTTGATAGCGCTTCGCGCCGTCGTCATCTCGAGCGTAGCCGAGAGATCTTCCTTGCAGAACGGTTAGTGTACCAACTGCGCTATTTCAATCACCGCTTTCTCCTAATCCCTAGCTACCAGTGACTAGTCACTAGTTACTAGTCACTAGTCACGAAATCCCCTTGACAGAATATCCCTATTCCATCTATAATAATCAATAAGCATCACAGGTCTGTGGCTGAAAGTCGATGGCAGTCGCAGCCAAAACGATCCACGTAACGCAGTCAAAAGGGCTGCTGAGCATGGTGCGGTTTAGAAGTAAGTCCTGCCGGGAAAACCGAGAGAGTGAGTTGTGAGAGGCGAGCGCCGGGTAGCTAAAGCTCCAGCAGGCGAGTGTGGGGTCAAAAGCCAGGTCAGCTGTGGATGCTTCATTTGTCAATATCATATGCAGGCGATGAACAGAAGAAGTACTTTCGAAAAACTTTTCAGAGAGGATAGGAGCGGTGAAACTATCCAGGTGATTCGTAAGGAAATGCATTTGGGAGCTGAAAAGGGGAAAGCAGGGGAATACTGTTCCTGCGATCAATCAGTGCTTTCGCAAGTATCCTTTTCCGTAATGTGTTTGCGATAAAAGCATTTTGCGCGGCTTCGGCCGACAGAGTGGAATAGCGGGCCACCGTCTCTGTGAGGCGGTGGTTTTTGTTTGCCAAAAACATCGAGCTGTTTCAGGCGCCATAGGAGGAAGCCATGATTTCTATACGTGAAAATCAGAGATGGCATGACCGGCTTCCTCATGTTATGCAGCGATTCAAAAAATACCATATATAATTAAACAGGAGGTTTTTATGGAAGAGATCAAAGTATATAACACTCTGACAAAAGAAAAAGAAGTATTCCATCCGATCAAAGAAGGAGAAGCGAAGATCTACGTCTGCGGCGTCACTCCCTACAACCATCCGCATATCGGCAATGCCCGGCCGGCTGTTACTTGGGATATCATCCGTCGTTATTTGGAATTCATCGGTTATAAAGTGACCTTTGTACAGAATTTCACGGACGTTGATGATAAGATCATCAATAAAGCCAATGCGGAAGGCAGCGACTGGAAAACGATCTCCGATCGTTACATTGATGCGTACTTTGAAGTCATGGATAAACTCCATGTCCGCCGTGCCGATATGTATCCGAGAGTGTCCGATCACATGAAGGACATCATCGATATGGTGAAGACACTGATCGAGAAGGGGCATGCCTATGTCCTTGGCGGCGATGTTTACTATGACATTTCTACATTCAAAGACTACGGCAAGCTTTCCGGACGCAAGATCGAAGATATGCTGGCCGGCGCCCGCATCGAAGTCAATGATGAAAAGAAAAATCCGGGAGACTTTGCACTTTGGAAAGCGGCAAAGCCCGGCGAACCATTCTGGGAAAGCCCGTGGGGCAAGGGACGCCCGGGCTGGCACATCGAATGCTCGGCCATGTCCACCCACTATCTGGGCAATACACTCGACTTCCATGGCGGCGGCAGCGATCTGATCTTCCCGCATCATGAAAATGAAATCGCACAGTCCGAAGGCTGCACCGGCTGCCATTTCGTAGACTACTGGCTGCATAATGGATTCATCACCATCAATTCAGAAAAGATGAGCAAATCGCTGAATAATTTCTTCCTTGTCAAAGATGTGCTGGAAAAATACTCCGGCGATGCGCTCCGCTATTTCCTGCTTTCCACCCATTACAGAAGCCCGCTCGACTTCTCTGATGACCGTCTGGAAGAAGCGGAAAAGAATATGGAAAAACTGAAAGACGTCATTGCTCGCGTGAAAGAGCTCTCTTCTGCTGAGGGGAGTGCAGTCACGGAAGCCTCCAAAGCACTTGCCGATGCTTCTGATCATGCGATGGCAGTCTTCCATGAAGCGATGGATGACGACTTTAATACCGGTCTTGCCACAGGTGCTATGTTTGAGATCGCTAAAGCGATCAATGTATACTACAATGAAGTCCATGGCGGTATCGCATTCGACAAGGCGGCTTTTGAAAAGGCAGGCAAGACCTTCAAGACCATTCTCGACATCCTCGGCATTCTTGAAAAGGAATGGAAGAAGCAGGAGGCCTATGATGACAAGGACTACAACGACCTTATGGATGTGATCCTTGCGGTCCGCCAGTCTGCCCGCAAAGCAAAGCAGTATCAGCTGGCTGATGAGATTCGTGATAAGCTGGGGGACATCGGTATCGTGATCGAAGATACCCCGACAGGAGCAAGGTGGAAGAAACGTGGAGTTTAAGAGAGTTTTATTTCTGAAAAAACAGATGGTGCAAAAGATGGGAAAGCAGGCTGCGCCCCTCACGGAGCAGGATGCTTTCTCTATGGATGCACTGACGCTCGCCTATATGGGAGATGTCGTCTGGTCCCTTTTCATCCGGGATACACTCATTCATACCGGTATCTACCAGGTGCAGATCCTTTCGACACTGACTTCGGAAATCGTATCGGCACGCTGGCAGAGCCGTATCCTTTTTGAGATTCGCGAAGTTTTGAATGACAGAGAGCTCAAGGTGTGCAAGCGAGGAAGAAATACATCGAGTACGGTACCGAAGAGTGCGACTGTCGAAGAGTACCGTGAAGCCACTGCTTTTGAAGCTCTTCTTGGCTATTTGAAGCTTGCGGGAGAGGAGGAACGCCTGCGGTTCATCCTCCAAAAAAGCTTGAAGTATGTGGCAGGAGAATTCCAACATGCAGACTAAAAAGCAAAGCAATAGAAAACAGAGGGGGGAAAAACCGGCGGAAGGCCGGTTTCCTTCTGCCAGGCACAGGGAGAAAAGACCGCCGAAGCGGAGAAGCAGTGAGGGAGAGCGTCCCATGAAGGATGACTCGCTCATGACCTTCGGCAGAAACAGCGTCACTGAATTCCTGCGGGCTGATCGGGTGCGCAGAGTCTTCATCAAGGAAGGCCGGAAAGATGAGAGGCTCGCCCGGATCGCAGAAGAAGCTATAAGCAAAGGACTTCCTGTGATTGAGATCGCAGAAGATAAGCTGGATGCCATGGCTGGCGGTGTCGTGCATCAGGGAGCAGCCGCTCTCCTCAAACCGTATGAATATGCAGAACTTGACAAAGTGCTCTCGGACTGGGAGGGAAAAGATCCCATCCTCATCCTGTTGGACGGATTGGAGGATGTGAGAAATCTGGGCGCCATTGTCCGCACGGCAGAGTGCGCGGGAGCGGCGGCTGTCCTCCTTCCGAAGCACAAGAGCCCGCCCGTCACGGCGGCGGCCATGAAGACAGCGGCCGGAGCCTTTGCCTATCTTCCGGTGTGCCAGACGGGAAACATCCGTCAGACGCTGGAGGGGCTGAAAGAAAAAGGCTTCTGGGTCGTGGGCGCGGATATGGATGGGGAAAGCCTCTACTATGAAGCCAATCTGAAAGGACCTTTGGTTATCGTCATGGGCGCGGAAGGGAAAGGTGTTTCTCCTCTGACGAGAAAACTCTGTGACTTCTGTGTCCGTATCCCGATGAAAGGGAAGGTCTCTTCGCTCAATGTCTCGGTGGCGGCTGCGCTCCTTATTTATGAGGCGGCGAAGCAGAGAGGTGAGTGACAGATCTCCGGCGTGAGAGGGGCCGAGCCGCCCGTCATCCGCTTCATCCGATCTTTGGTCATCCGTTACTGAATAGCAAGGAGCCGTATTATGAAAGATTTATACTTGGTCGATGGCTACAACGTGATCTTCTGGCTTCCGAAGGTCTTTGACCGGGAGGACCTCGAGTCAAGCCGCAAGAAGCTGATCGATCTTCTGGAAGACTACGGGGCGCACAACAATCTGGAGATGATCGTCGTCTTCGATGGACAGGGCAGCTCGAATAAGGCCAGGATCGAAAAGATGGGGAAAAATTTCACCATTGTTTTCACACCGAGCCGCATGACGGCTGACAGCTATATCGAAAAAGAGTCCTATGATCGCAGGGAGGAGTACCGCTCGATCTACGTCGTCACTTCGGATGGACCGGAACAGAGCCAGGTCCTTGGGAATGGGGCGTATCGTGTGGCTGTCGATGATCTCATCCGTGCAGTGAATGAAGACAAGAAGGTGCAGACTACTTTCATTTCTCATCATAACAATCAAAATCTTCGAAGCGAGATCGGCCGCGCGCTTCCAAAGTCTGTGCAGGATAAGCTGAATCAGCTCAGAAATGGGAACTAAGGGAATGCCGATCCCATCGAGGAGTCTGACGCTGTAAGCATGTTCATGAAGCACTTCGTTGGTATACTCACTACGTGGATCGCTGTCTCCCTATCCGCTCTTGCATGAACATGCAAGAGCAGGATCAAACAACGATCTCATCACCGCCCGGTACCCATCGGGCGGCTTTTCATTTTGCTGCGGTGCAGGTTCAAAAGGGCCCGAGCGTGCAATGGGTCCTGCATTTCAGAGAGCACCCTGACCGATTGGCCGGGATCTCTGACCTTCTTAATTTTTTCATGGACAAAAGAGGGTAAATACGGTAATATATTTAGATGATAGAAAGCGGTGATATATGTTGATAGAAAGAGCAATGATTTCAGATTTTCTGAAAGAGAGCGGTGTAGATGCAGCTTTCATAGAGAAGGATGAAAACTGCCGATACATCTCTGGCTTTACCGGATCTGACAGCTATCTCTTTTTAACGGCCGATGACTGCTATTTATTGACAGACAGCCGTTATACAGAACAGGCGAAGGAAGAAGCGAAGGGCTTTACCATCATCGACTATGCTGGAAAACTGGCGAAGACGGTGGGAGAGCTTTCTGCAAAGCATCACGTCACTCGTTTCGGGATCGAAGCGGGTATGACGTATAAGATGTATCTTTCTTTCGATGAGGTACTGCCGGAAACTGATCTCGTCTTCGTAGTGCCTGATACGCTGCGCCAGATCAAAAGCGCGGAAGAGATCCGCCTCATCGAAGAAGCATGCCGGATTTCCGATCTGGGCTTTGAGAAGACCGTGCCTTATATCAAGGCGGGCGTGACAGAGGCAGAGCTTCGGACGATCCTGGAGTGTGCGATGCTGGAGGCCGGATCGGAAGGAAAATCTTTCGATACGATCGTGGCATCCGGCTGGCGGTCTGCCTATCCTCACGGGACAGCGACAGATAAGGTGATCGAAGAAGGTGATCTCGTCACCTTTGATTTCGGCGCGATCTACCATGGCTACCACTCGGATATCACGAGGACGGTGGCTGTCGGGGAGATCTCAGAGCAGCAGCGCTACATCTATGATGCGGCGCTGGGATGCAATGAGCATATCGAAAAGATACTGAGGGCTGGCCTTGTGGCAGCAGATGTGGATCAGGAGTCCCGAAAATATCTGAAAGAGAAGGATCTGGATCAGTGGTTCGGTCATGCGCTGGGACACAGTGTAGGACTGGAGATCCATGAAACACCCACGCTGTCGCCAAGGGATCATACCGTCCTTTGCGCAGGTATGACAGAAACTGTGGAGCCGGGGGTTTATATCCCGGGTGTTGGTGGAGTCCGTATCGAAGATACGGTTGTAATAGAAAAGGATGGAATCTCCATCTTGACTAAATTCCCAAAGAAATTTTTAAGAGTGTAGCAGGAGGAAAAATTAAATGATTTCTAGTAACGATTTACGCCCGGGCATTACCGTAGAATTGGATGGACAGGTATGGCAGTGTATTGAATTCCTTCACGTAAAGCCAGGCAAAGGGGCAGCTTTTGTACGTGCTAAGTTGAAAAACCTGCAGAGCGGCTCTGTCGTAGAACGTAAATTCAATGCAGGCATCAAACTGCAGCCGGCTACTGTAGAACGTAAACCGATGCAGTACCTGTATGAAGCTGATGGTTCCTACTGCTTCATGGATACGGAAACCTATGAACAGATCATGCTGAACAAAGAACAGCTCGGCGACAAGATCAATTTCCTGAAAGAAGAAATGGAATGCAATGTCGTATTCTTCAACGGCACCATCATCGGCGTCGATATCCCGAACTCTGTAGAACTGAAAGTCGTAGAGACCGAACCGGGCATCCGCGGTGATACAGCGACCGGCGGTTCCAAACCGGCTAAGATGGAAACCGGCTATGTCGTTTCTGTACCGCTCTTCATCAATGAAGGTGAAATGCTCCGCATTGATACCCGTACCGGCGCTTACATCGAACGCGTCAAGTAATTTCTATATGGAAACTGCAGAAGTAAAAAATGACCTGGGAACCGTTCGTGTATCGGACCAGGTCATTGCAGTCATTGCCCGAGAAGCAGCGCTCCATGTGAAGGGGATCTACGGGATGGATGATCGGTTTTCTCATGGGATCTCTGCTGTCATCAGTGATGCGGAAGCAGAAGGCGTGCGTGTCTCCATCCGGGAGAATGGTATCGTCATCGATCTCTACGTGGCAGCCTGGCATGGCGAACGCCTGCCGGCTATCGCTTTACAGCTGCAGGAAGCAGTCAAGGAAAGCGTCGGAGATTCTACGGGCCTTAGAGTGAATGCAGTCAATGTCAATGTGGAACGCATCGTTTTCGGTGAGGAGAAATAGAGATGTCCGGTGAAGAAGCAGAGAAGAAACGATCGGAAGAAGTCGTATATCAGAAAATTGAAGAGGCTCTGCTTGCCATGCCTGAGGTATCTCATTTCACCGCGGATGGCTTTCAGTATCTGATGCAGGGGATCAGTCAGGCCTTTGGCTTCAAGGCTCATCGCGGGCTTTGGATACGAAATCTGAAGGATGGACGTGTGAAGGTGGCGATCTCTGTCGCACTGCATAAAGGCTGTCAGGTACAGGAGACTGCCCGCTATATCCAGATGGTGGTGAAGAATGTATTTTCTTCGCTTAGAAGAGAGGACATCGAAAGCATTGATGTGACGATTACTGAAATGGTAGAGTGAACGGGTGTCATCAGATCCTGCCACCAAAGTTTCTTTAGGGAAACCGCTCCCGGCAGGATCTGCTGGATCCGCCTGGCCTGCGTGCCATGGGAAACCATGTATGTAAGACAGGAAATTTCATAGCATAGAGAGAGGCTGACATGAGTAGAACAAGCGCAAGAGAATATGCACTCAAGGTGCTGTACTCCAGAGAGCTCAATCCGGAGTCAGAGCCGATCGAGGAAGAGACGCTTCATTTGGAAGAGAAGGACAAGGCTTTTGCAGATGCTTTGATCGAAGCGGCAGCTCATGAAGATGTCGATGATAAGATCAAGGCATATTTGAAAAAGAACTGGTCGCTCACGCAGCTCAATGTGGTGGATAAGAATATTCTCCGTCTGGCTGTCGCTGAGTTTTATCATTCCGGGGAAGACCGCCCGGATAAGAAGGTCATTATCAATGAAGCGATAGAGCTTGCCAAGACATATGGCGGTGAAGGGTCCTATCGATTCATCAATGGACTTCTGGATAAGGCATTACAAGGTGAATAATCATGAGGTTTCTTGGAATAGATACCAGCTGCTATACGACATCGGCAGCGGTTTATGATTCTTCCAAGGGGCTGATGGGGGAAGAACGGATCGTCCTTTCAGTGAAGGAAGGGCGGCGGGGACTGTCTCAGTCAGAGATGGTTTTCCAGCATGTGAAGAATCTTCCCGTCCTGCTTCGAAGGCTTTCTCCTTTGCTGCAGGATCTGAAGGGCATAGGCGTTTCAGGATTTCCACGGAGGCGGGCAGATTCATACATGCCCGCCTTTCTTGTTGGTCAGGGTATGGCTGAGGCGCTGTCCTCTTCGCATCACATCCCTCTTTATGTATTCAGCCATCAGGAAAATCATGCGATGGCAGCGATCCGAGAGGCACCGGCTCTTTGGGGGAAGCCGTTTTATATGATGCATATGTCCGGCGGCACACAGGATGTGCTCTCCTGTCAATGGCAGGAAGAGGGGATGGAGATCCATGAGCTCCTGACGTCCAAAGACATTACGGCAGGGCAGTTCATTGACCGCGTGGGCGTGGCTTTGGGACTTCCATTCCCCTGCGGGAAATGGCTGGAGGCGCTCGCAGAACAGGGAAATGATACGTATCGGATCCCCCGCTCGTCCGTGAAAGGGGCGTTCAGCTTTTCCGGCCCCGAAACACGCGTCCAGCGTGATATAGCGTCTGACGCTTATCGGAAGGAAGACATCGCCAAAGGAGTCCTTATCCACATAGGGCGTGCTCTCGAAAAGGAGCTCAGCGGCTATCCTTTCGAAAAGGGCCGTCCCTTCATCGCAGTGGGCGGGGTCATGGCAAACCGCTATCTTCGGGCAAGGGTCGAAGAGATTTGCCAAGCTATCGGTCTCACGCTGCTCTTCGCCGATCCACGCTATAGCAGTGACAATGCGACGGGCAATGCGTTTGGCGCGTATATGGAAGATCGCTTGGGCGTGACGGGTGACTGAGAGGTCGCTTTCGGGCATCGGTCCGTGATATTTGCGGGGAAGCTGACACCATTTATGAATTTAAAAAAGCACATATGCAATGATCCAGAAAGGAGCCACCCATGCTGAAAGATGTTTTGCTCGCAAAACAGAAGGAAATCAACGAAAGACTTGAGACGCTGCTGGTCTCTGACCTGAGCGCTCATCAAAAATTGTTTGATGCCATGAACTACAGCCTTTCGGCTGGGGGAAAGCGTATCCGCCCCTTTCTGTTTCTTCTGATTCTGGAACTTTGGGGAAAAGATGCGCGGCTGTATCTGGATATTGCCTGTGCGCTGGAATGCGTGCATACGTATTCCCTCATCCATGACGACCTTCCGGCCATGGATAATGATGACTACCGCCGCGGCCGCCCCACGAATCACAAGGTCTTTGGGGCAGGCATGGCGACCATGGCAGGGGATGGGCTTCTGACCTTTGCCTTTGAGCTTTTGGCAGGCGAGCAGCAGATCGCTCCTCAGCTCCGCTGTGAATTGATCTCCATCCTGGCCAAGGCTGCCGGCCCCGAAGGCATGGTGGGCGGACAGGCGCATGATATCGAGAGCGAAGGCCGGACGCTGACTCTTCCAGAATTACAGCTCATGGACCATTGCAAGACCGGATGCCTTTTGACGGCACCGGTGGATATGGCACTGGCAATGACAGAGAGCAGTGAAGAAGAAAAGAACCTTCTGCATGCATTTGCTGTCCATGTGGGACTGCTTTTCCAGATGACGGATGACCTTCTTGATGTGAACGGGCATCTGGATGAGATGGGGAAAATGCCGCATCAGGATGCGGCAGATCATAAGTCCACCTACGTAAGCCTTCTTGGCAAGGAGCGGACAAAGGCACTCGCAGAAGAAGAAGCAAGGCATGCCAAAGAGATACTGGGAAGGGTCGATCGGGACACAAGCCTTCTCACAGAACTTGTGGACATGCTGCTGGTACGCACGAAGTAGAGGAAATATATGGGAAATCAGAAGGTCAAGAAAGAACGGCTGGATGTCATGCTCGTAGAGCAGGGCTTTTTCGACAGCCGGGAGAATGCGAAACGGCATATCATGGCAGGCATCATCCTTGTCAATGATGTGCCTGTCGATAAAGCGGGGACGAAGATCCCTGTGGATGCAAAGCTCCGGATCAAAGGACATGTGATGCCGTATGTGGGTCGCGGCGGCTACAAGCTGGAGAAAGCGATCAAGACATTCGGCATCGATATGAAGGGAAAGGTCATGGCGGACATCGGTGCCTCTACCGGCGGCTTCACCGACTGTGCATTGCAGAATGGCGCGGCGAAGGTCTTTGCTATCGATGTCGGGACCAATCAGCTCGACTGGAAGCTCCGCTCTCATCCGCAGGTCGTCAATATGGAAAAGACGAACATCAAAGTCGTGACAGAAGAGATGCTGGGAGAAAAGGTTGATCTCGTTTCGACCGATGTATCTTTCATATCCGTTCTGAAGATCATTCCGGCGGTAAAATCCATCCTGAAGGAGGATGGTGCGATGGCGATCCTGATCAAGCCGCAGTTTGAAGCCGGCAGGGACAAGGTGGGGAAAGGCGGCATCGTGAGAGAAAAAGACATCCATGAAGAGGTCATTTCGGATACTCTCACTGCTTTCGAAGAAGAAGGATTCCACTGCTGGGATCTGACGTTTTCGCCCATCAAAGGCGGCTCAGGGAATATTGAGTTTCTAGCCTATCTGAAGTGGGAAAAGCCACAGGAAGCGATCAGTGAAGAACGGATCCGTCAGGTGGTTGAAGAGGCACATGAGACTTTGAAAAAATAGGTGTAGAACCATACATTATAACGATCATAGACGAGGCGGTGATTTCATTGCGATTTGCCATTTTTCCGAATTTGGGAAAAGAGAAGCTCTTTACCTTTCTGCCTGAGCTTCTTGGGATGATAGAAGAAAGAAAGTCGAGCGCGCTGCTGCCGCTTTCTATGAAAGAAGGACTGGAAGCGGGCGGTATCAAGGGGGCTTCTTATGGCAGCATCGATGAGCTGGGAAATTGTGACTGTCTGCTCTCCATCGGTGGCGACGGCTCCTTCCTGGGAGCGGCGCGTACGTTTCGGGACTATCCCATCCTGATGGCAGGGATTCACTTGGGTGAGCTGGGATTTCTGAACAGCATCACCGTCGAAGATGCTGCGCTGCGCCTGGATCAGATCCTTGCGCGGCATTATACCGAAGAGTCGCGCCTGTTTTTGAACTCTATCCTGAAGCATGAGGATGGCAGTCAGGAATGGCTGACCAGCGTGCTGAATGATGTCGTCATCGGGCATAACGAGATCGGGCAGCTGGCACGGCTGAATCTTTCCGTCAACGGGCATCTGATCCAGGAATATGCTTCTGACGGACTCATCGTTTCTTCGCCGACCGGGTCTACCGGTTACGCTCTTTCCTGCGGCGGTCCGGTCATGGGGCCTGGCGATGACCGTATGATCGTGATCCCAATCTGCGCACATACGCTGCAGCGCTTCGCCATCGTCTTGAAATGCAGTGATACGGTAGAAGTCACTGCTCCGCCGCGGGAGAAGAATCTCTGTATTTCGCTCGATGGCAGCGAATCCTGTCCTTTCAAGACGACAGACCGGCTTTTCATCAAAGGAGCCAATAAGCCGATCCGTTTTATTCGCTTTGCCGACCAGGATTTCTTCGGGACGATCACAAAGAAGCTCGTCAGGAAAATTTACGAAACCGTATAGCCATGACGATGGATGCACAGAGGGGGCGGTTTGCTTCCCATGGACCTTTTCCTCTCCTAAGTGTCGGTCAGAGCAGAGAACGTCATGTGCACTCGGTGCTGCAGTGACTCCCTGAAGTATCTCGCGAAAGCATTCCTGCCGTGATTTATGATACGATAGGGCTTGTCTGATATTCTTTCCCAGATGTCAAAAAAATATTTGACATCTATTTTTATTTCTGCTAAAATAATCAAGTCATTGTACAAGGTGCCATGACGCAACCGCACGGAGACGGCTCCGTAAATGCTTTCGTAAGCTGCCATATTCGGCGAGTATAGTAAAGAGGAGGTGCACACATGTACGCAATTATCAAAACCGGTGGTAAACAGTACTGCGTTGAAGAAGGCAAAGTCATTACCATTGAAAAACTGGACGTTGAAGCAGGCGCAGAAGTAGCTTTTGATGAAGTTCTTCTCGTATCCGGCGACAGCGTAAAGATCGGTCAGCCAACCGTTGCAGGCGCAAAGGTTACTGGCAAGGTTCTGGAACAGGGTAAAGGCGCTAAGATTCGTATTTTCAAATACAAAGCTAAGTCCAACTACCGTCGTCGCCAGGGTCATCGTCAGCCTTTCACCAAGGTTCAGATCGAAAAGATCGAAGGCTAATGATTACCGCAAGACTACATTTAGTCGAAGGGCTCTATCAGGGATTTACCATTACCGGACATGCCGATGGGGCGAGGGAAGATAATGAGTACGATCTCATCTGTGCAGCTGTGTCAGCGATCACACTGACGATTGCTGCCGGATTGCAGGATATCCTGCAGATGGATGGGACTTTTGATTCGAGATCCGGCTTCATGAATGTGGATCTTCAGTCGCATGCGACTGAAAAGAGCCAGATTCTGATAGAAACCATGGTTCATGGTTTGGAAGCCATTCAGGAGCAGTATCCTGATAAACTTAAAATTATAACGGCAAAGGGGTGAATTACATGTTACTGTTTGATCTTCAGTTATTCGCTCATAAAAAAGGTGTTTCCAGCACAAAGAACGGCCGCGACTCCAATGCGCAGCGCCTGGGAACCAAAATGCACGCAGGTCAGATCGCTAAACCTGGCAACATCATCGTTCGCCAGAGAGGCACCCATCTCCATCCGGGTCTGAACGTTAAGATTGGCAAGGACGATACGCTCTTTGCAGTCGCAGAAGGCAGAGTCGCTTTCGAACGTCTCGGCAGAGATAAGAGACAGGTCAGTGTTTATCCTGTAGGTGAATAATCTAAACATAAAGAGCTGTACTCGAAAGAGTACGGCTTTTTTAGTTTGAAAAATCAGGGGCGAAACAGTGGCTATGGGCTTATGAAGCTCACTAGGAAGGACGCGGCAAGGAAGCAGAGAGCTCTTTTTGATGAGCGCGGTGAAGCTGCCAAAAGGCCAGCAGACCCTTGAAGCCTTCGAATCCGCTGCACATGGTCTCTGATCTATGGCCCTTCTTTCCCGGATACTCAGATCTCATCAAATGATGCAACTATCGAAATTCACCTATTGACGCATTTTCATTTTTATACTACCATTGACTTAAATCTATTCAAAAGCGGTGGGGGGTCCGTGTCCTCACTTGCGATAAAGGAGGAGTCAGAATGATTCGTGTATTAGTGAATGGGGCTGCAGGACGCATGGGCAGCGAGGTCGTCCGCTCAGTCCTTGCAGAAGATGGCCTAGAGCTTTGCGGCGGCGTCGATATCGGTGCAGCTGGCAAAGATCTGGGCGAAGTGATCGGTATCGGACACAATGGGATGACCATTGACAAGACGCTGGAAGAAGCATTTGCCAAGGGCAAGCCGGATGTGATCGTTGATTTCACCAGTCCGAAGGTCATTTATGAAAATGCAAAGTATGTCCTTGAAAATGGGGTCAATATCGTCATCGGAACGACCGGTCTCACGGCGAAGCAGAGAGAGGAACTCGCTGGCATTGCCCAAAAGACAGGCGCCAATGGACTTGTTGCGCCGAATTTCTCTTTGGGCGCTGTCCTTCTGATGAAGGTATCGGCTGAGATCTCCAAATACATGCCGAATGCAGAAATCATCGAGCTCCATCACAATCATAAATATGATGCTCCTTCCGGCACAGCGAAGCTGACTGCCGAAAAAATGGCAGCTGCCCGCACCATGGAACCGGAAGCGGATGAAACAAAGGAAAGCCTGCCTGGCGTTCGTGGCGGCAAATACGAAGGGATCACCATTCACTCTGTCCGTCTCCCCGGCTATGTGGCACATCAGGAAGTCCTCTTTGGCGGCTATGGGGAGATCCTGACACTGCGTCATGATTCTCTGGATCGCAAATCCTTTATGCCGGGCGTCATGCTTGCCTGCAAAAAGTGCATGACGGTCAAAGGCTTTGTTTATGGACTTGAAAATTATTTGGAATGAGGTGCTTGACTATGAGTAAACTCCCGCGCGTCGCCGTCCTTGGTGCTACTGGTGCCGTCGGACAGGAATTTATCCGTCTGTTTGAAGAAAGAAATTTCCAGTTCGCTTCCCTGAAGCTTCTGGCCTCCAAACGCAGTGCAGGCAAGAAGCTCATGGTCTGCGGCAAGGAATATACGGTAGAGGAAGCCAAGCCCGAATCTTTTGAAAACATTGATGTGGCTCTTTTTGCAGGCGGCAGCATCAGCAAGACGCTGGCACCGGAAGCAGCCAAACGCGGTGCTGTAGTCATTGATAACTCCTCCACCTTCCGCATGGATCCGGAAGTACCGCTCGTCATTCCGGAGATCAATCCGGAGGATATTGCAAAGCACAAAGGCATCATCGCAAATCCGAACTGCTCCACCATCATCATGCTGATGGCACTGAAGCCGATTTATGACCTTTCCCGCATCAAACGCATCGTCGTCAGCACCTATCAGGCGGTATCCGGTGCGGGCAAAGAAGGCATCGATGAGCTCTATGAAGAAGCTGCCGCTTTTGCTAAAGGCGAGAATTATGAACCGAAGATCCTTCCCTCGGCCAGCCTTCCGAAACATTACCAGATCGCATACAATCTGATCCCGCAGATCGATATCTTCCTTGATAATGATTACACCAAGGAAGAAATGAAGATGGTGAATGAAACTCATAAGATCATGCATGATGCGGAGATCGGCATCACCCCGACCGCTGTTCGTGTGCCGGTCGCAAGAAGCCATGCGGAGTCTATCTATGTAGAAACCGAAGAGCCGCTCACCGTCGAACAGGTGAAGAAAGCGATCGAAGACTTCGAGGGCGCTGAACTGGTCGATGACGTAAAGAATATGATCTACCCGATGCCTCTTGATACCTCTGATAAAACAGATGTAGCTGTCGGTCGTATCCGCAAGGATCTCGTGAATCCGAATGGCATCAACCTCTGGGTGTCCGGCGATCAGATCAGAAAAGGTGCAGCGCTCAATACCCTGCAGATCGCAGAATATATGATCGCGCATGATATGTTATAAAAATGGTTGATGGGTTCAGGGCTAGCCCTGGGGACGTTCTGTCCCTTGATTGTGAATGAAAGCTTTGCTCGAATGAGGAATGAAGGTGGCGGCTTCGCCGAGATCCTTCGACTCAGATCACATCAGTTCTGGCTGAGGCTATCCGAATAAACGTCGTTTTTCTCCGCTCAGGATGACGAAAACGGGGCGATGCCCGAAAGTGGCATTGAAGTCACTAGTCACCAGTCACTTCTAATCCCTAATCCCTAGCCACTAATCCCTAGTTCAAAGATAAAGATCCAAAGGAGATATAACTATGGCAACTGCTCAGTTTGGCCGCGTCATTACGGCTATGATCACTCCATTCACAGAAGACGGTGCTGTCGACTACGAAAGTGCTGTCGCACTCGCAAAGCATCTTGTCGCTCATGGCTCTGAGGGCCTCCTTGTCGGTGGAACCACCGGCGAAGGTGCTACCATGACTGCAGAAGAAAAGCTGAAACTGTATACCCTTATCGTAGATGCTGTCGGAAAACGCGGTGAAGGCAAGAAAGTGCCTGTCATGGGCAATATCGGTACCATCAGCACCGCAGATACCATTGCATTCGGCAACAAAGCCAAGGAAACGGGCATTGACTGCGCGCTGGTGATCGTTCCTTTCTATGTCAAACCGAACCAGGAAGGGATGTACCAGCACTTCACGGCTGTCGCCAAAGGCGTAGATCTGCCGCTCGTTCTTTACAACGTACCGGGCAGAACCGGTGTGTCTATCCAGCCGGAAACCATCAAGAGAATCGTGGATGAATGCCCGAATGTCGTCGGCATCAAAGATGCAACCGGCAACTGGGATCAGGTCACCAAGGAAAAAGCGCTTCTTCCGGAAGACTTCATGATCTACAGCGGTGATGATGCATTCACACTGCCTGTTCTTCTTGCCGGCGGCGTAGGCATCATTTCTGTTTCCGCACATGTCATCGGGGATGACATGCTCGCTATGGTGGATGCTTTTGAAAAAGGCGATCTTGAAAAAGCCAGAGAACTGCACCTCAAGATGTATGAGATCAACAAAGGCATGTTCTTCACGGCAAGCCCGACTCCTGTCAAAACGGCTACAAATCTGGTCGGCCAGCCTGGCGGACACTTCCGTCTGCCGATGGTCGAACCGACGGAAGCAGAAAAAGCAAAGGTACGTCAGATGCTTGAAAATTACGGTGGTCTGCTGTAAGAGAGCAGCTTCATGAAATAGCGCATGCCCAAAGGGGTTGTGAAGAAATGAATCCTCATTTCTTCACAACCCCTTTTTACTTTGCTTTCATTTGGTTCAGGGTTCAGGGCTCTCGTGGCGGCTTCGCCGCCTTTTTTAGAAGATGGTATTCTTGTATCGCAGCCTTCCCCTCTAGGGGAAGGTGCCCGAAAGGGGCGGATAGGGCAGACATGGTATGAAAGACAGCCGAGATAAGGTTTCCCCGTCACTCCTATGAGAGCTGCAACTCCCCCGCGGCAGATTGAACGCGAAAATGAGATGATCGTTATTTCACATCGCCTTTTGGCATGCTTGGCAGAAAGAAGATCGAAGGACTTGAAAACGAAAAGGCTAAAAAGGCGTAGAAAGCCTTTTTAGTCTTTTCGTTTTCAAGTGGGATCTCCGGAGGTTTCTTCCACTTTCGCATCTGCACGATATTTGACAGAGAAGAATATAAAGACGAGAAGAGCGCAGATGAAGGACGCGAGACTTGTAAGCTGCGCGCTCTTGAGACCGAAGGCCAGACTGCCATAGTCACCGCGGAAGAATTCCAGAAAGAAACGAAGCAGTGAGTAGAGCATGATGTAGAGACAGAAGGTCGTGCCGCGGGCATGCTTGAAGCAGGCATACCACAAGAGCAGTCCAAGAATGATGAGATCGCCCTGACACTCCCAGACCTCGGCAGGCCAGAGGGGCTGCGCGCCGTAGGTGCGGTAGGCAAGTGTGGTATCAGGATACAGAATCCCGAAATGGGCGCCCGTCGGATGACCGAAGGCATCACCATTCATGAAGTTTGCGATACGTCCGATGGCCTGCCCGAAAATGATGGCGGGCGTTACGGTATCCGCAAAGGGCAGGACTGGTATCTTGTGCTTTCTGAGATAGAAATAGGCAGCCACGCAGGCAAAGATGACGCCTCCCTGGATGGCCATGCCACCCTGCCACACGTAGGGGATCTCAAGCAGATGATCATGGTAGTAGTCCCAGTCAAAGAAGAAGACATCCCAGAGACGTCCGCCGATGATGCCGACAAAGGCGATGGTGATGCCGAGATCAAAGACATGTTCATGCCAGCCGCGGCCGTCCTTCTTCAAAAGGTAGTAGGCCATGATGCATCCGAAGATGATGCCTAGGGAAAAAAAGATCCCGTAAAAACGGATTGGAAATCCACCGATGAAAGTGACATATTGGTGCATGGATGGTACTCCTTTATGTATGGCGACCGAGAATCAGTAATGAGAAAACAAGAAGCATTTCTCGATAGAGCATTTTTATGAAAATCGATCTCTGCTTCCGTTGAAATCCATAGAAGGGGATCTAAGGAAACACTGCTCTGAATCGTTCCTTTTTATTATACAACAACCGTAAAGTATGCAAAAATTAAATACTTGTCTGTATAATACTTATACTTATATGAAAGACAGGCTCACATTATACCGAGAATTTTCATATTTGAACAATATTCAGCCAATAATAGAAAAAATTTATACATATAGGGGGTATAGGTAAACGTATAGAAAATTCGATTTCCTCATAGAGGACTAATGCGCTAAATGAGAATCAGGAAAATTCATAAATATCAGCAAAAACCAAGTAAAATATGCTATAGTTAGGATCTATTCTCAAATAAAATGGAAGAATAGCAGGGAATTGAAAATTTCAAAAGTACTTAAAAACTAATAATTTTATCGTTTTTTTGAAAGAAAGGGCTTGAAATCCTAGAAAGCTATGGTATTATACTCATATAAGGAAAATAACTTCTAATGACTATTTACTTTTGCATAGCTGCGGGTTCAATAATAATAACAATACCCCACTAAAAATAATAACAAAGCTGTGCGATTGGATTTCCTTTTTCTTTTTACTTGCTATGGGAGGAACTTCATAATGAGAAACTGTGTATTAATCATCGAACATGATCCGAGTGTCAGTCGTTTCATGCAGCTCAAGCTGGAAGAGGAAGGCTTCAGCTGCCTCATTGATAATACGGGAGAGGCGGCTGTTGATCTGGCAGGTCAGCGTCAGGTGGACCTGATTCTTCTGGATCCGGATGAACCACTGAAAGGTGGCCATGAGATTCTGGGAAAGGTGAGAGAGATCAGCTCTCTGCCGATCATCTACCTGTCTTCCGATACATCTGTCGATGCGAAGGTCGAAGCTCTGAATGCCGGTGCCGATGATTATATGACAAAGCCATATGCTACCAAGGAACTGATCGCTCGCATCCATTCTGCGCTGCGCCGCCACGAAGAACCGAAAATTATCGTGGACCCGGCCTTCACGATCGGTGATCTCTCCATCTATCCGGAACGTCATGAAGTACGTGCCAGTGATGAAGTTGTCGATCTCACAAAGAAAGAATTCGATCTGCTCCTTTTCCTGGCCAAGAATAAAAACCGCGTACTGAAAAGAGAAGAGATTCTGGAAAAGGTCTGGGGCTATGGCTATGCAGGAAAGACGAATATCGTGGACGTTTATGTCCGCTATCTGCGCAGCAAGATCGATGAAAAAGTCGGCAAGAAATACATCCATACCGTTCGTGGCATCGGCTACGTAGCTAGAGACTGATATGATCCGTCAAGTCATTGTCGTAGAAGGTAAATCGGATATCGCTCGTGTGAGCCATGCCGTAGAAGCTGATATGATCGCCACGGAAGGCTTTGGCATCCGCCGCGAAACATTAGAACAGATCCGCCTCGCTTATGAAAAGCGGGGCATCATCATCCTGACGGATCCCGATGGCCCGGGAGAACGCATCCGTCAGCGACTGACCCGTCTTTTCCCGAAGGCGCTTCACGCCTTCGTGCCGAAGTCAGAAGCCTCCACAGAAAATGATGTCGGGATAGAAGACGCTTCGCCCGAGTCCATCCGAAAGGCGCTGTCCTGTCTCCGTGTCCAATATCAGGAAGACTCGGAGGAGTTTTCCATGGGAGATATTTTTGCGGCAGGTCTTACCGGCAGACCGGATTCTTCTGAAAAAAGAGCCAGAGTCGGTGCGCTCCTTGGCATCGGCTATGGGAATGGGAAACAGTTTTTGAAACGGCTGAATCATTTCGGCATTACTCGCAGCGAGTGGGAAAAGGCATTGGAAGCATGCCAGAAGGAGCCGACATGTTAGATGCCAATTTAGCAGATCGTAAAGTCGTCCAGTATGTGATGAACCGCTTCGGTATCCATGCGAAGCACCGCCTGGGGCAGAACTTTCTCATCCGACCCGATGTCGTTGCTGCCATCGCAGAGGCTGCTGAACTCAGCGATGGGACGCCCGTCATGGAGATCGGGGCCGGTATCGGCACTCTGACGCAGGCACTCGCGGAGACCGGCGCGGATGTGACAGCCTTCGAACTGGATCAGAGCTTGAAGCGCGTCCTCGATCATACACTGGAACATTATAAAAATATTCATATCATCTATGAGGACGTGCTGAAAGCCGACCTCAAGACCATTTTGGGAGAAAAGGACTGGCACTGCGCGGCAAACCTGCCGTACTATGTGACCACGCCGATCCTTCTGACGCTCATTCAGTCAGGACTTCCCATTTCTCTCTTCGTATTCATGATGCAGAAGGAAGTGGCAGACCGCATCCTGGCTGCGCCCGGCTCGAAGGACTACGGTGCTTTGACACTTGCGGTACAGTTTGACTGCACGGCAGAGCGTGTCATCGACATCCCGCCGACCGCCTTCATCCCGCGCCCGCAGGTCACGTCGACGGTGCTCAAGATCCGCCGCCGCGAGAGACCGGCAGTCGAGGTGAAGGATAGAAAGCTCTTCTTCAGCCTCGTCAAGATGGGCTTCGGCCAGCGCCGCAAAGTCTTCACAAATGCCATGAAAGCAGGCGGCATCTCTGCCGATATGGTGAAGGCGATCCTCGAAAAAGCGGATATCGACGGCTCCCGCCGCGGAGAGACCTTTTCGATGGAAGAGTATGGCCGTATGGCAGATGCATGGTATGAATTGATCCATGAATAAGAAAAGTCCTACTGATGTGTGATATGATCCCCCTAAAGCAGACAAGGTAAATAACCAAACTGCTTTAGGGGGATTTTTTTAATGGCCAAAAGGAAACATTCAGCAGATTGGATGCTTGCCAGAGTGAGAGAATATCTTTCCGGCAAAGGATCTTACCGACAAATCGCCAGAGCGAATGGGATATCCGAGCAGAGTCTTCGTGACTGGGTAAGGAAATACGAGAAACAGGGCGAGGCCTCTTTCATAGAAAGAGCTGGGAACGCAAGCTACAGCAAGGAATTCAAGGCAAGCTGCGTCCTTGCCGTGCTACGTGGCGAGGGCAGCGTTGACGACATCGTAGCCAAATACAACATTTCAAGCCGTTCCGTTCTCCGGCACTGGATGAAGCAGTATAATGACCATATAGAACTTAAGGACTACGATCCAAAACGGGAGGTCTATATGGCAGAAGCAAGAAAGAAAACATCGCTTTCGGAGCGCAAGGAGATTGTGGAGTATTGTCTATCGCATGGCAAGAACTACAAGGACACCGCCGCGC
>ENA-OURS01000261-OURS01000261.1-human-gut-metagenome-genome-assembly--contig:-NODE-261-length-67174-cov-19.187130_pt1 | contig 67174 bp, 47 predicted proteins | sample MGYA00242109_ERZ509010 | MGnify/ENA primary metagenome ERZ509010 (study PRJEB26280, sample SAMEA2338774) | human gut metagenome | biome: human gut; feature: human-associated habitat; material: faeces... | reverse complement strand
AAAAATCGAAAGTCCTTTTTTGTGTTCATGGAGCTATTATTTCACAGCCCCTTTTTGCTTTGTCTTCATTTGGTTCAGGGTTCAAGGCTCTCGTAGCGGCTTCGCCGCCTTTTTTTATTGGGGCGATGCCCGGAAGTGGCATTTAAGTCACCAGTCACTAGTCACTCCTATGATACGAGGGAAGGAATCGTCTCACATGTGTGGCATGAGATCCTTCGGCTCAGTCCTCACCTGTTCTGGCTGGGGCTTTTCACACATGGGGCGTTTTCGTCCGCTCAGGATGACGATACGCAAGGGCGGAAGGGCTCTCATCTGGGAGATACGTTGCGTGTTTTGAAACTAGCGGTGTTATATACGATACGAGTAGGCCCTTGGAGAAGGGCCGCGCCGAAGGCGCAGGATGGATCCACGAGGCGGTGTGAAAGACTATGTGAGGCTATCTGTCTTCTACCTGTCATCCCGGCCGAAGTGGAGGGATCTTTCTTGCAGAGCGGTAAACCGTGGGTGAGGGAAAGGCGAAAAAGGAAGCACCAAGGTGTCGTTTGAGTGAGGGTACATGTGTGCATATGGCGGCAGTGCAATAAAGATCCCTCGGCTTCGCTCGGGATGACGGTACTTGGGTAGCGGATAGGTTCACAAGGGTGGTGTGCCGCCTGTTTAGAAGATGGTATTCCCGCATCGCAGCCTTCCCCTCTAGGGGAAGGTGCCCCGTAGGGGCGGATAGGGTGACTATGGCATGAAAGACAGCTGGGATAAAGTTTCCCGGTCACTTTGTTAAGGATATGCCTTTATCCGAAGCATTCGGTGCGCAGCAGATGCTGTTTCCCTTGTGCGTGATTGATATCACCGCCAAGGTTGCAGAGGATGTGCATTACGCCGTAAGGGTGGAGGACATCAAGGCTTATGAAGCGGAATACGGACCGATTCTCGACGGCGCCTTTGTGGCATTGCGTACCGACTGGTATAAAAATTGGCCGGATATGGATAAGCTGAGCGGTATTGCTGACGACGGCAGCGAAAACTTCCCCGGCTGGTCCTTGCCGGCGCTGCAATATATTTATGAAGAGCGCAACGCTGCAGCCAATGGTCACGAAACACTGGATACCGATGCTTCGGCAGAGGCTGCCAAGGCAGGAGATTTGGCGTGCGAGCGCTATGTGCTGGGCAAGGGTAAGCTGCAGATTGAAGTGCTGCAGAACCTGGACCGTGTTGCACCTGCGGGAGCATTGCTTGTTGCTGCCTGGCCGCGTATTGAAGGAGCGACCGGCTTGCCGGCACGTGTGCTGGCTATTACACCGAAAAAATAAGAAATTTGCATGTTTTAAGCTGACAGATTAAGAAAGAAGCGTACATATGGAGTGTGAGTATGTACGCCTTTTTATTGGCGTGAAAAGTAATGAAGCAAGCAGGAGAAATTACCGATTACAGGAGAAAAAATAGAGAGAAGTGTGTGCGATAACTGAGTTTGCTTTTACGTCAAGCTTGTAAAATTATAATCACAATAAATTGTCTTAATTTGTATTATAAGGTGAAAAAGGGTAAGGGTTTAAGATAAATCGGACAAAAGCCCAAAAAATGAATTTAAACTCTCAGGTTAAAGACCTCTGTGTATACATAAAATTTTCCGTATATTGACTTGTATTATTGATAATGAAAGTGGTAAAATATCTACAGTAAACGTCGAAATCGGTAGTCTTGACCGGTTTGGCGAATTTTATTAAAATTTAGGAGAAAAGAGGTTTTATCAATGAAAAAGATGTTGGCAAAAGCTGTAGCACTTAGCTTAGTATTGGGTGGCGTTGGTTTTATTGCAAATGATGCACAAGCTGCAGAGATCAGCGATGGCGTTAAAGTATTCTCTGGCGTAAACGTGCTTAATGGTTATGATGTAAAAACTCAAACAGAATTGGAGAAAGATACTGCTTTAGCTAATCAAAAAGATTTGGTTAAGGTAAATGAAGAAGTTGCTACCAATGAAGCAAACATTGCTACCAATAAAGCAAACATTGCTAAAAATGCAGAAAATATCTCTGCTAACCAAAAAGCAATTGATAAAGAAGTAAAAGATCGTCAAGACGCAATTACGCAAGAAAGAAATGCACGTACAGTTGCTGAATTAAACTTGGGTGAACAGATTACTCAAGAGAAAAATGCTCGCGAAGAAGCTGACAACAAACTTGGCGACAGAATCGATGCTAACAAAACTGCTATTGACAAAGAAGTAAAAGATCGTCAAGACGCAATTACGCAAGAAAGAAATGCACGTACAGTTGCTGAATTAAACTTGGGTGAACAGATTACTCAAGAGAAAAATGCTCGCGTAGAAGCTGACAACAAACTTGGCGAAGGTATCAAAGCAAATAAAGAAGCAATTAAAACAGAAGAACAAGCTCGTAAATATGACAGCTTAATCTTAGATGATAAGATTACCCAAGAGAAAAATGCACGCATTGATGCTGATAAAGCAGAAGCAGCAGCTCGTGAAGATGCGGATAAGAAGCTGAACGCTAAAATCGACAGCAACGCTGCAAAAGTTCAAGAGCAACTGGACGCTCAAGACGGCAAAAACAAAGCACAAGATGCTTCCATCAAAGCAAACGGCCAGGCTATCGCTGCTAACAAAGACGCAATCAAAGCTAACGCTGATGCAATCAAAGCAAACAAAGCAGAAGCAGATGAGCAACATAAATATCTGAACAGCCGTACTGAAAACAACACTGCTAACATCGATAAAAACAAAGTTGCTATCGAGAACGAAGCAGCAGCTCGCAAAGATGCTGATAAGAAGCTGCAGGACAACATCGATGCAGAAGCAACAGCACGCAAAGACGCAGACACGAAGCTGCAGAACAACATCGATGCAGAAGCAACAGCACGCAAAGACGCAGACACGAAGCTGCAGAACAACATCGATGCAGAAGCAACAGCACGCAAAGATGCAGACACGAAGCTGCAGAACAACATCGATGCAGAAGCAACAGCACGCAAAGACGCAGACACGAAGCTGCAGAACAACATCGATGCAGAAGCAACAGCACGCAAAGATGCAGACACGAAGCTGCAGAACAACATCGATGCAGAAGCAACAGCACGCAAAGACGCAGACACGAAGCTGCAGAACAACATCGATGCAGAAGCAACAGCACGCAAAGATGCAGACACGAAGCTGCAGGCCAACATCGAAAAAGAAACCGCAGATCGCATTGCAGGCGATAATGTGCTGAACAGCCGCATCAATCAGGTGGAATCCGATGCGAATAAGGGCATCGCCAAGGCTTCCGCTCTGGCTGCACTTCACCCACTGGACTATGATCCGGACAATAAATTCGACATTGCTGCCGCAGGTGGTTTTTATAAAGGCGAGAATGCATTTGCTCTGGGTGCATTCTACCGTCCGAACAGAAATGTCATGCTGAGCATGGGAACGACCTTGACCAGCGGTGATAATGCTTACAATGTCGGTGTGACCTTCAAAATCGGTAAATCCGGTAAACACACGGAAGCTGGTCTTACCACGGCTGACCTGTACGCAATGATCGGTGCTATGCAGGACAAGATGGATCAGCAGCAGAAGAAGATCGAAGAACTGGAAGCAAAACAGGCTAAGTAATCATTTCCTTGGATGCTTCGAAAAGGCTCAGATAAAGTCTGGGCCTTTTCTTGTGCATAGGGAGGCTATCCGAGATAAGACTCTTCTCTATTTATTCCAATAGCACCCATCTAGTTGTTTTTGAAGACCTACTATGGCAAGCAAAAACACCAGTCTTTATGGCTGGTGTTTTTTGCTTGCTGGTATGTCATCCGCATCGGGGGCGCTGCCGTTTTATGGGAGGGCAGGTCATTTGCTCTGTAGTCACCAGTTACCAGTTTGCGTTACGGGAGAGTGGTCTTTCCTGCAAGGCACGCAGGCTTATCAGCTGTCAATCACGCACAAAAGCGTGCCCTGTGCTTGGGAAGGCGATATGAGGAAATGCTCCTTACCCATTCCTTTTTATTCCGCTGCGTGAGCCAACCTCCGCCCCTTCGGGGCACCTCCTTCCATAGGAAGGAGGGAGAGCCATGTCCCTGCATAGCTTTCCCATACTGTCATTTCGAGCGCAAGCGAGAAATCTTTTTCGTTTGCGGTCAATAAGAAACGGGAGGGCATCGGAAAACGGGAAACACGGTACTCCATACGCTACTTCCTGCGCTCCGGGATCACGGCGTTTCATTTGGGCATTAAAAATCCCCTAAAGCAGTTTGGTTATTTACGTTGTCTGCTTTAGGGGGGATCATATCAGTGTGAGGGCGCGCTTTTGTGCGTAGATTATTTCCCTGTATCACTGGTCGTGCTTCCTGTCGATGTGCCGAAGGAGGAGTAGGTGACGCCATTAAAGGTGCAGGTGACTTCGCCTTTGCTTCCTACGGTATAAGCACCGGCACCCGTGGGCGGTTCGGGAACTTTTTTCAGATAGCCGTTATCGCCTGCGAGAGTGGAGAGGTCGGTGGGGTAGGTGCCGCCTTTCTTGACGTGGTAGACTTCCATGGCGGTGCCGATGGTGGAAAGATCAGACTGGATCTTGGCGACCTTCGCTTCGTCGGTCATGCCGACGAAGTTCGGAATGGCGACAGCGGCAAGAATGCCGATGATCGCGACTACGATGATGAGCTCTAAAAGCATGAAGCCTTTTCTTTTCTTGATCGTTCTCTTTTCTTTTTCCATAGGACCTCCTTGTTGTGAAGTGACGGGGGAATCGTTTCATTCATTATGCGCTTTCCGTTTTGGATTTACCAATATGAAATGCGAATGCTTACTCAGGGTATCGGTGAGCAAATTAGATGAGAGGGACTTTTTCCGAAAACACTCATCCATGAAGACTAGCACCTTTTTTGCGAATCGTCATCGCTCGAAGGCCGCTGCTCCCCTTGCATTTTTCAAAGCACAATGCTAGAATAAGCCGGAACGAAGATCCTGAAAAAGTCAATAGAAAAATTGACGCATAAAAACTTTTATATAGCGTATGATAATTTCTATAAAAGAAAATAGACAATACGCGTTATAGAAGAAACCTTTATGCGGGTTTTCGCGGAAAATGTTGCGGATATTGACTTTGTATGATATAATTTTTATTCGCAACGGTTCTTTTAGTAGAGTATATATAATAAGGTTGTGTAATGCTTCCGGAGGCAGGCAGGGACTCGATGATTGGTTCGATTTCCTGCTTCTTTTTTCCGGGAGGAAGAAAGCCATGTTGTTTTTATGAAAGGGTGAGGCAAGGAATGCCGAACAGCAAGATGTTCAGACCTGTCGTGGTAGGGAAGAAAAAGAGATACACCTATGCCAGATCGCAGGAAGTACTGAAGATGCCCCATTTGCTCGATCTGCAGACGAAGTCGTATGAATGGTTCTGCAAGGAAGGGCTGAAGGATGTTTTCGCAGATATTTCTCCTATCGAGGACAGCGCTAAGAAATGGGCGCTGCACTTTGGCGATTTCTATTTCGGCAAGGGCAAGTATAATATCGAACAGTGCAAGGCGAAGGATGTGAACTACTCCGCTCCGCTGTACGTGAAGACGCGTCTGGAAAACAAGGAAACCGGCGAGCTGAAAGAGCACGATCTGTTCATGGGGGATTTCCCGGTCATGACGGACACGGGTACATTCATCATCAATGGTGCCGAGCGTGTCATCGTATCCCAGCTGGTTCGTTCCCCCGGCGTATACTACAAGCGCGAAAGAGATGCTTTCGACAAGGAGATCTATACCGCGCAGCTGATCCCGAACCGCGGCGCGTGGATCGAGCTGGAATCGGATCCAGCAGGCTCCGTTTCCGTCCGTATCGACCGCAACCGTAAGATGCCGGTCACTGTCCTCATCCGTGCGCTGGGCTACTCTTCCAATGAAGAGATCCTGGAGCTTTTCGATCATGATATCCATATCGAAAAGACGCTGGAGAAAGACAGCACCACGGACAAAAAGTCTGCTCTGATCGAGATCTATCACAAGCTCCGCCCGGGTGAACCGGCTACCGAAGATAGTGGTACGACCCTTCTCCATAATTTCTTCTTTGATCCGCGCCGTTATGATCTCGCGAAGGTCGGCCGTTACAAACTGAATAAGAAGCTGGCTTGGAAGAACCGTCTCCTCGGACACAAGACCGAAGGTCCGATCGTCAATATGGAAACGGGTGAAGTGGTCATCGAAGGCAACAGCACCATCGATGAAGAAGCCATCGCAAGAATCGAAGAAAGCGGTGTATTCTCTTCCTTCGATCAGGTCGAAGTGATGACCCAGAAGGATGATGGCACCCCGGTCAAGGTGATCTGCTCTTCCGGCAACCGCGAAGACAATTACCGCACGCTGGAGATCTGCGATATCATCGCCTGCATTGACTATCTCCTGAACATGATGCAGGGCTATGGCAAGAGTGATGACATCGACCATCTGGGCAACCGTCGTGTCCGCTGCGTCGGTGAGCTCCTGCAGAACCAGTTCCGTATCGGTCTTACCCGTATGGAAAGAGTGGTTCGCGAGAGAATGACCACCCAGGACCAGGATAAGATGAGCGTACAGGCGCTCGTCAATATCCGCCCGGTCGTAGCTGCTATCAAGGAATTCTTCGGCAGTTCCCAGCTGTCTCAGTTCATGGACCAGACGAACCCGCTGGCAGAGCTCACGCATAAGCGTCGTCTTTCCGCGCTGGGACCTGGCGGTCTTTCCCGTGAACGTGCGGGGTTCGAAGTCCGCGACGTACATTACTCCCACTATGGACGTATGTGTCCGGTAGAAACCCCTGAAGGTCCGAACATCGGCTTGATCTCCTCTCTGTCGAACTACGGCGTCATCAACAAGTACGGCCTCATCGAGACACCGTACCGTCTGATTGATGAAAAGACCCACACTGTCACTGATAAGTGCGAATATGTCACCGCTGATATCGAAGAAGATAAGATCATCGCACAGGCGAGCGAACCGCTCGATGCAGAAGGTCATTTCGTTCATAAGAATGTAGCGAGCCGCCGCGGCCCGGACGTACTCGAAGCGGAACCGGAAGAAGTCGTGCTGATGGACGTATCTCCGAAGCAGGTCGTCTCCATCGGTACCTCCCTCATTCCATTCCTCGAACACGATGATACGAACCGAGCTCTGATGGGTGCGAACATGCAGCGTCAGGCTGTACCGCTCCTGCGTCCGGAAGCACCGCTCGTCGGCACCGGCATGGAATGGGTCGCTGGTCAGGACTCCGGCGTCTGCATCCTCGCTAAACGTGCCGGCACTGTCGAACGAGTCACTGGCCGCCAGATCATCGTTCGCGCTGACAATGGCGAGCTTGACACCTACGACATCATCAAATTCATGCGTTCCAACCAGTCCACCTGCATCAACCAGCACCCGATCGTATCCAAGGGCGACCGCGTAGAAGCGGGAGACACGCTGGCAGACGGCATGGCGACCGATGGCGGCGAACTCGCCCTCGGCCACAACGTACTCGTAGCTTTCGTATCCTGGGAAGGGTACAACCACGAAGACGCCGTTCTGATCTCCGAACGTCTCTGCAAGGATGACCTGTACACCTCCATCCATATCGAAGAATATGAATGCGATGCCCGTGACACGAAGCTGGGTGAGGAAGAGATCACCCGTCAGCTGTCTTCTGTTTCGGAAGACGCTGTGAAATACCTCGATGAAAACGGTATCATCATGGTCGGCGCTGACGTCCGTCCAGGCGATATCCTGGTCGGCAAGGTCACGCCGAAGGGCGAGACGGAGCTGACGCCGGAAGAACGACTGCTGCGTGCGATCTTCGGTGACAAAGAAAGAGAAGTCCGTGATACCTCCCTGCGTGTGCCGCACGGCGAATTCGGCAAGGTCGTCGATGTCAAGGTATTCACCCGTGAAAACGGTGATGAGCTGGCACCGGGTGTGAACAAGCTCGTCCGTGTCTACATCGCGCAGAAACGTAAGATCCGTGAAGGCGACAAGATGGCAGGCCGTCACGGCAACAAGTGCGTATGCTCCCGCATCATGCCTGTCGAAGATATGCCGTTCACCCCGGATGGCCGTCCGGTCGATCTGGTACTGAACCCACTGGGCGTACCGTCCCGAATGAACATCGGACAGATCCTGGAGATTCATCTTTCCTGGGCCTGCCACATGCTCGGCGAAGAGATCCATGCGGCAATGGCAGCCGGTGTCGGCTCTCCGAAGTATGAAGAAATGAAGCAGCGCCTCATCGACTGCGGCTATGATTTCGAAAAATACGGTATGCCTGAACCGACCGAGTCCGGTATCCATATCGCGACCCCGGTCTTCGACGGCTGCCGAGATGAAGACCTCGCAGCGACCCTGAAGGCAGCAGGCCTTCCGGCCGGTGCGAAGACGGACCTCTATGATGGCCGTACCGGTGAAAAACTGGACAATCAGGTCACCATCGGCTGGAAATACATGCTGAAGCTCCATCATCTCGTCGATGATAAGATCCATGCCCGCTCCACCGGCCCATACTCCCTCGTTACCCAGCAGCCGCTGGGCGGCAAGGCACAGTTCGGCGGCCAGCGTTTCGGCGAAATGGAAGTCTGGGCTCTCGAAGCCTACGGCGCGGCTTACACGCTGCAGGAAATCCTGACTGTGAAGTCCGATGATGTCATCGGTCGTGTCAAAGCCTATGAAAAGATCGTCAAGGGCGAAAACATCCCGAGTCCGGGCGTACCGGAATCCTTCAAGGTCCTCATGAAGGAACTCCAGTCCATCGGTCTCGACGTCCGTATCCTGAATGAAAATGGCGATGAAGTCGTCCTGAAAGAGCTCGATGAAAGCGATCTGGAACAGGGCTACGGCGGCGGACAGCCATGGCATAAGGATGAACTGAAAGAAGCCATGGAAGGTGATGATGCCGTTTCCGATTCCAGAAACGACATGGAAAGCCACATGAATGGCGCTATCGAAAACGCCGGCGATGATGTCGCATCCTTCAATGATACACTCGAAGCAGAAGCCAATGCACAGACTCCCGTAGAAGCCGGCTTTGGTGAAACTGATCTTGATACAGAACTTGGCTTTACGAATGACAGCCAGGATGACTGATTCCGGAAAGGAGCGCTAATCAATTGTTAGATGTAAATGAATTTGATTCCATGAAAATCGGTATCGCTTCTCCGGAAAAGATCCTTGAATGGTCTCACGGGGAAGTGACAAAGCCGGAAACCATCAATTACAGAACCCTGAAGGCAGAAACCGACGGCCTCTTCTGTGAAAAGATTTTCGGACCGACCAAAGACTGGGAATGCAAATGCGGCAAGTACAAAAAGATGCGTTACAGAGGCACCATCTGCGATAAGTGCGGTGTCGAAGTCACCTCCTCTAAAGTCCGCCGTGAACGCATGGGCCATATTTCTCTAGCCTGCCCGGTTTCCCATATCTGGTACTTCAAGGGTACGCCGTCCCGTATCGGCCTCATCCTTGAAATCTCTCCTCGCCAGCTCGAAAGAGTCCTGTACTTTGCAGCTTATATCGTCCTCGATCCGGGCGATACGAACCTGTCCAAGTGCCAGGTCCTGAATGAACAGGAATATCAGGATGCTGTAGCTACCTATGGCAAGAAAGCATTCAAAGCCCAGATGGGCGCAGAAGCCATCCAGTACCTGCTGAAGGAGCTCGATCTGCCAAAGCTGGAAAAAGCACTGCAGAAAGAGATCGAAGAAGGCAGCGGCCAGCGCAAGGTCAGATGCATCCGTCGCCTCGAAGAAGTCGAAGCCTTCCTGCACTCCGGCAACAAGCCGGAATGGATGATCCTCTCTGTCCTGCCGGTCATCCCTCCGGATCTGCGTCCGATGGTCCAGCTCGATGGCGGCCGTTTCGCCACCTCCGACCTGAATGACCTCTATCGCCGCGTCATCAATAGAAATAACCGTCTGAAGAGACTTCTGGAACTCGGTGCTCCGGAGATCATCATCAGAAACGAAAAACGTATGCTTCAGGAAGCTGTCGATGCCCTGATCGATAACGGCCGTCGCGGACGCGCCGTCTCCGGCCCGGGCAACCGCCCGCTGAAATCCCTCTCCGACATGCTGAAGGGCAAGCAGGGCCGTTTCCGTCAGAACCTTCTCGGCAAACGTGTCGACTACTCCGGCCGTTCCGTTATCGTCGTCGGCCCGGAACTCAAAATGTACCAGTGCGGCCTGCCGAAGGAAATGGCCATCGAACTCTTCAAACCGTTCATCATGCATGAACTCATCAAGAGAGGCGTCGCAAGCAACCTCAAAGCGGCACGCAAGAAGGTCGATAAGCTCGCTCCGGAAGTCTGGGAAGTCCTTGGCGATGTCATCAAAGAACACCCGGTCCTCCTGAACCGCGCACCGACACTGCACAGACTCGGTATCCAGGCTTTTGAACCGATCCTCTGGGAAGGCCGCGCGATCAAGCTGCATCCGCTCGTATGCCCCGGCTATAACGCCGACTTCGACGGTGACCAGATGGCCTGCCATCTGCCGCTGTCCGTCGAAGCACAGGCTGAAGCACGCACCCTGATGCTCTCCATCAACAACATCCTGTCCACAAAGGACGGCAAGCCAGTCGCTATTCCTTCGCAGGATATGATCCTCGGCTCTTACTACCTCACCATCGTACAGACTGCCAACGATACGAAGGTCGATTTCACCGATGAAGAAAAGAAAGAAAATCCGAAGGCGAAATTCGATGTCATGAAGCAGTGGAAGAAAGCCGAAGATGAGATGGACACCTCCAAGCTTCGCGCTTACACCGGCTATGACGAAGTCATGCTGGCTTACAACCTGCATCAGATCAAGATCCATGATTTCATCAAGGTCTTCATCCCGAAGGAAGATCGTCCGGATGGATTCAATGAATCTGATGATGATCTTGTCATCACCACCCCGGGCCGCCTGATCTTCAACTATGCGATTCCGAGAGAACTGCGTTTCTTCTACAAGCGTCATGAAAAGCGCCTTGATGAAAACGGCAATACTTATACCGTCGAAAACAATGGTCTCGGCGTCACCATCGGAAAGAAGCAGATGGGCAAGCTCGTCAATGACTGCTTCAAGAAACTTGGATTCAAGGCGACCGGCGACCTGCTCGACTCCGTGAAAGCCCTCGGCTTCCACTACGCTTTGATCTCTGGTATTTCCATCGGCATTTACGATGTCGCTGTACCACCGGAAAAGGATAAGATCCTGGAAGACGGCGATGAAAAAGTCGAACAGATCAAACGCTTCTTCCGCCGCGGCCTCATGACCGATGACGAAAGATACAGAAGAGTCGTCGAAGTATGGAGCAAGAAGACCGACGAAGTCGGTGCTGCGATGAAGAGCTCCATGGTGAAGTTCAACCCGCTGACCATGATGGCCCAGTCCGGTGCCCGTGGTAACGATAACCAGATCCGTCAGCTGGCCGGCATGCGCGGCCTCATCGCCGATACCTCCGGTAAGACGGTCGAACTCCCTGTAAAGGCAAACTTCCGTGAAGGTCTGACCGTCCTCGATTACTTTACCTCTTCCCACGGCGCTCGTAAGGGTCTTGCCGATACCGCACTCCGTACCGCAGACTCCGGTTACCTTACCCGCCGTCTGGTCGACGTTTCTCAGGACGTCATCGTTCGCGAAGAAGACTGTGACGTACAGGTCCTGAATTTCGACAGAGAACAGAGCCTCATCGCCTCTCAGCCGGAAGTCAAGAAGACTATCATGGGTCTCAAGCAGACGCTCCTCGGCGCAGTCCTGGATGAAGATGTCCTCGACCGCAGAAATGGAGATATCCTCCTCGTCAAGGGCAAGACCCTCGATGCGGACGATGTGACCCTGCTGAACCGTCACCTCGTAGAACATATTTCCGTCATCATCCCGACCGCTGACGGCATCGAAGCCGCAGAGCCGAAGACCTTTGACCTCGGCACACAGGATGCTGTCGCTGAATACAACCGTGCTATGCGCCATCATCTGACTGTCCACTTCGCAGGCAAGAAACTCGAAGAAGATGCCTATGACCGCCAAGGCAATGTCCTCTTCCCGGCAGGCACCGTCATCGACAGCGATGTCGCAGAGAAGATCCTTGTTTCCGATATCCCGGTGCTCAAAGTCCGTATGGATGAAGCGGAAGGCGTCGAAGTCTCCCTCATCGAAGAAAAAGGCCAGCCGATCGAGTCTCTGGCTGACCGTATCGCAGGTCGCTGCCCGCTGGAAGATGTTGTGAACCCGACCACCGGCGAAGTCATCGCGAAGAAGAATGAAGAAATTTCCGATGCCCAGGCAGAAGAAATCCAGAAATACTACGACAAGCTGAAGGTCCGCTCCATCCTCACCTGCCACTCTGCTCACGGCGTCTGCGCGAAGTGCTATGGCAGAAATCTGGCAACCGGCCGTCACGTAGAGATCGGCGAAGCAGTCGGCATCATCGCTGCACAGTCCATCGGCGAACCGGGTACCCAGCTGACCATGCGTACCTTCCATACCGGCGGCGTTGCTTCTGCAGAAGATATCACACAGGGTCTTCCACGAGTCGAAGAATTGTTCGAAGCCCGCAAGCCAAAGGGCAATGCGATCATTTCCCGTATCGACGGCACGGTTTCCATCACCAGTGCAGAGGATAACCCGAATGTCAAGATCATTACCATCACCAGCAATGATCCGGACATCGCCCCAGAAAGCGAAAAGATCCCGGTAGCGAAGAAGATCTCCGTCACAAACGGCGAATTTATCAAAGCCGGCACCCGCCTCTTTGAAGGTAACATCAACCCGCACGATATCCTTGATGTCCTCGGCGTACAGGCGACCCAGAACTATATCGTCAAGGAAGTCCAGAAGGTTTACCGTAGCCAGGGCGTAGAGATCAACGATAAACACATCGAGATCATCGTTCATCAGATGCTGCGTAAGATCAAGATCACCGAACCGGGCGGCTCCGGCTGGCTCCCGGGCGAGACTGTCGATATCGTCGCATTCCGTGCGATGAACCAGCGTCTTGACGACGAAGGCAAAGACAGAGCCGTCGGCGAAAACCTGCTCCTTGGTACCACCAAGGCAGCTCTTGCGACGGACTCCTTCCTCTCCGCCGCTTCCTTCCAGGAAACCACCCGTGTCCTCACCGAAGCAGCGATCAAAGGCAAGGAAGATCCGCTCCTCGGCCTCAAGGAAAATGTCATCATCGGCAAACTTATTCCGGCCGGTACCGGCATGTCCCGCTACCGCAAGCTGAATGTCATCCATAAGGGTGAATCGTTCGAAACCGGATCCGATGCGGAATAATTGATGCATCAGGTATAGCCGAAGCAGTCCTCACATCGTGAGGACTGCTTTTTGCATGGAGGGGATTCTGCACGATCCGGCGTATTTACTGGGCAGCAGCTACTTGCCGCAGGTCACCGTGCTTTCCTCTTGCGAATTTCTTCGAGATTCTCTACAATAGAATAGATATGTTAGTGACTAGTGACTAGTGACTAGTGACTAGTGACTAGTGATTAGTGACTGGCGACTAGGAGACGTCAGACTCTTATCGTCATTTTCAGAGCAGCGAGAAATCTTTGTCATTCGTGGTCAGGCGATCGTTGTTTGGAACTATCAAACGGAAAACCTGCTACCCACTCACCTTCGAGTATCGCCCGCCTTTATACTGCGGCGAAGCCGCCAACTTCATTCCTTATTCGAGCAGAGCTTTCAATCGTAGTCAAGGGCCGGCATGCCCCCCGGGGATCACTCTGTACTTTTTTTCAAGGAGACGCCATGATAAAAAAACTGTTTCCACTCGCGCTTTCTGCGGCGCTTGTCTTTGGCGGCTTCCTGCTGTCTTCCGCGGAGGATCTTGTGATCGATGGGCTCGGCCGCCTGCCATTTCCAAAGGACGTGACGGTCACGGATGGCGGCGGGTCAGAGCTCTCGCGGTTCATGATCGAAGGGACACACCGGAAAAATTATGGGAGATCAGCGCGTGCTGCGATGTGGTCGATCCTGACGGTACCGCCAGGTATGCAGCTGTATCCGGAGAAAGCGCCGTATCCCTATGACTCGATGCACATGTACCAGATACGCAAGACGGATGTGCGCGGGACATACAGCGCGGGCATCTATGTCATTTCGGGGACGGAGAAGGATTTCTTCCATGAGGGGCATCCGAAGGCGGCACGCTTCTGGTCTACGGCTTTCCTTGAGGATGCCAAGCGTCCGACCTCGCTCTTTGGAATGCCGAAGATCCAGACATCGGAGTTCCAGGCATTGGTGGATCAGGTGCTCTCTGAGAAAAAAGGTCCATCTATACAGGTGAAGATCTTGAGATTCGTCCCCTGGCGTGCTTTCAAAAATGAAGACGGTACTTACCGCTGGGGACAGGAGGCGAAGGTCATCCTGACGAATGAAAAGGGCTTGTCGTTTCCCCTCTGGATCTCTGCAAATCTTTTGAAGGCGGGGGATAAGTACTATCTGATCGAGGTGAATGGCAGCCACGCGGCGGCTGAACAGCTGTCGGATCTCCTGCTGTATGGATTCTATCGGATGAAGAGATGAGATAGCAGCGATGCGATGATTTCCAAATGCGCGGTGCTTCCGCTTTAGGATGTGCGCTCCATCTAGGCAGGACAGCGTAAGCTTTTTTACTGCTGCATTTACTTTTGAAAGGGGATTTTCCATGAAATGGAAATGTTTGCTTCTCACGCTCGCACTGGCCTGCGGGATCTCTGCGGGGGGAGAAGCGTATGATATGAATGCCGTCGCGGCCGCTTCGCTTCCCAAAGGCTTCACCTACCGGGAGGCAGCGGGGACGGAGACACTCCATTTTATGGAGAAAGACATTCCTTATCAGATGGGACAGCTGCAGTATACATTGGAAAAACAGCAGAGCTTCTCATCCGGCTATATCATCCGCGCGCTGCTCCCTGTCGAGATGGCGGAAGCGCTGAAGCCGTATTTCAAGATGAATCGTGATGAACATGTCTGGCGCCGGCTGACACAGATGAACCGCGCGCTCTTAAATCCGGCATCCCCTCTTCGGAAGGGGATCGAAGAGACGGTACTGAGTCTGGCTCGCAATGCCATCGGCCCCGCTGCGGATTCTTCGATCAAGGTAGAGCTTTCTCGGCTGGAGCCTTTCCGCCGCCTGGATGTCGATGAAGCCTATGTTTATACCGCAGGCGGGCTGATCACATACAATGCGGAGGGGATGAAGCTCCCCATGTACTGCCGCTCCTATTTCTTCCCCGGAAGTGAGGGACTCGATGTCCTGATGCTTTTCACCCCCGACGAAGGCAAAGCGCCGCTCCTATATGCCATCGATGATCTGGTGAATGCGGCCGCGAAGGAAGAGCTCAATGGGGCAGCAGGATATAAAGACCTTGGCGTGGTGCTGGGGAAGAATCAATAAGAAAAGGGGCTGCCAGTGACTGGTGACTAGGAATAAACTGCTAGGAATTAGGAAGCTCGAGGGACTAGAGACTTGAATACTACTTTTGGGCATCGCCTCATACATCATTGCGGCGAAGCCGCCACCTGAACCATAAACCTTAAATTACACATTTCCATACAACCAACCCATTTACAGGAGGACCTATGAACGTATTTGCTGCGCTCGGCGTGAATGAGACGCTGACGAAACTTTTGAAAACACAGGGGATCAAGACCCCGACGCCCATCCAGATGTCCGCGATCCCAAACGCTTTCAAGGGACGTGATCTGATCGGCCGTTCGCAGACTGGGACAGGGAAGACGCTGGCCTATCTGCTGCCGGTCATTCAGCGCGTAGAAACAGACAAAGCCATGACGCAGGTGCTTATCATGACACCGACCCGCGAACTTGCCAAGCAGGTCTTTGACGTGATGCGTCCCTTTGCCATCGAGTGCGGTGTGGATGGGGCAGATATCATCGGCGGACGCACGATCGAGAACCAGCTGCAGAAGCTGAAGCGTGATCCGCATGTCATCATCGGGACACCCGGGCGCCTTCTGGATCATATCCGTAGAAAGAGTCTCGACCTTTCGAATGTGAAGACGGTCATCCTGGATGAAGCCGACCAGATGCTGGCGAATGGGTTCCGCGAAGATATCGAAGCCCTGATCGATGAGACGCCGAAGAAGCGCCAGCTTCTGCTCTTCTCTGCGACGATGCCTGACGATGCGAAGCGCCTCGCCAGAAAGTATATGCACCACCCGGCCTTCCTTGATGTCGCAGAAAAAGCGACTGCATCGACGGTCGAGCAGCGCATCTATGAGACGACTCTCCCGCGCAAGTTCAAGCTCCTCGTCCGTCATCTGACGGAGATGAATCCGTACATGGCCGTCGTTTTCACGAATACCCGTGAGGAAGCGCATGAGCTCGCCGGCAAGCTGCAGGAGGAGACGGACTTCATCGTGGATGAGATCCATGGGGATATGAGCCAGAGCCAGAGAAATCAGGTCATTCGCGAATTTGAGAAAGCACGCATTCAGGTGCTCGTTGCCTCCGATATCGCGGCACGCGGGCTTGACGTCGAAGGCATTACGCATGTCTTCAATTACGGGATCCCAAGAAATCTCGAATACTATATCCATCGCATCGGCCGCACCGGCCGCGCCGGTACGAAGGGGATCGCCATCACCTATGCGACGCCGGAGGATGGATTCCTTCTCCGGAAGCTGGAAAAATCCATTGAAGAGACCATCACCCGCTATGATGAGAAGGGGAATGTCCGTCGCGTGAAGGCAGGCAAGCCGAAGAAGAAGGTCGTGACGCCCGGCATGTACAAACCGACCAAGAAGAAAGAGCATAAAGCGCTCGGACATAAGGGGCGTAATATGAGACAGAAACGGAAGAAAGAAAAGAAATAAGGGAAACGGACAGTTGCGGCTGTCCGTTTTTGGGGTAATGCTATTAAGTTAAGGAAATCGTTAGCTACGTAACGTCTTGCTTCCCCCTTCGGGGGAAGTGCCGAAGGCAATAGGGGCATGCCAGCGGTATAGCGTGCTATGTTGAATAGTCCGATGCTATCGATATTCCAACACTTTCATGCAATACCGCTACGTAGCCCCCTCACCCCTTCGGGGAGCTCCCCCGATGGGGAGCCAAGAACGTTCTGCCGCTTAACTTAATGGCATTACCTAGAGGGGGAAGGCTACGATACGAGAATACCATCTTCTAAAAAAGTCGGCGAAGCCGCCACGTGAGCCATGAACCCTGAACCATGAACCAAATGAAAGCAAAGTAAAACGGGGCTGTGAAGAAATGAGGATTCATTTCTTCACAGCTCCTTTTCTTTAGGGGGATTTCCTCGTGCCCTTGTGCCGAAGCGTACTGCCAACACGCCTGAACTGTGGTACAATAGTCCCCATCGAGGTGATACATATGATCAAAAATAAAAAATTCATTCATCAGCTGCTGTGGCTCTTGGCGGGAATTCTCCCCTGGGGCTTCGGGGGATTTCTGGTACACACTGCTGAGGCCATGGCAGTGGGGACGCTCGCTTACTGGGGAATGGGGCTTCTGGTGCCGTTTCTTTTTTTCCTCTTCCAGCGGAAAGGCTATGGCAGTGAATGGGGAGCGTTACGAGCGGCAGTACATTTGCCGCTCTGGATCTCCTTCATCATCCTGCAGATGGTCATTTTCTGGAGCTATCTGCCGATGGCAGACAAGGCCTTCAAGGAAAGTCCGATACCGATCTCGATCGCATTCTTTATCGTGCTGACGCTTTTTGCCGGGGCGGCGATCGTGCTGGACTACCTGCTTCCTTCGCTCTATGAGAAGCTTTCGGAGAAGGGGGCTTGCCTGAAGGTCTGGCTGGGCGCGGCTTATTTCAGCGGGCTTATTCCTGGTTTTGCCATTCTCTCCTTCTTGGGGCTCTATTATGCGAATGGTATGCGCCTTGATCCTTTCACGGCGAGCTTCTTTCTGCTGGAGGTTTTCAGCTTTGTCTTCTACGGGAAAATCATCCTCGGCATGATGACATTCGGGATCTATCTCTTTCTGGCACTTTCCGGGACGAAGGGGCGGCGCATCACGGTGTGTGCTTTCAGCGGGATATTCTGGCTGATGCTCCTCTATATCCCGATGGTGATCTCCCTCCATCTTCCGCAGGCAAGCTGGCAGGTCTATATGGATCCGTCCTACCTTCCCATGATCCCCTTCGTTTCAGACCTTTGGCTGACAGGGATCGCGATCTGGGGCGGGAAAAAGGTCACGGAGTGGATATTTAGATAATGGGGTTAGCCCATGGGGCGGGCTGCCCCCTGATTGTTTGCGAAAGAGGGGGGAGCGGGTTCTATAAGTGGAGCGGGTTCAGCGGGGGCGATGCCCGAAGGTGGCATTGAATCACCTTTCGGGCATCGCCCCATTTTTTTGAACCTATAGAACCTGCTGAACCTATTTCATCCGCAATCAAAGGGCAAAACGTCTTAGGGACTCGTCCTGCACCTTCACCGTGAAATTCTAATTTTTCTCCATTGGACAGGTATGATAAAATGTAACTGTATTAGTGGCTTTTTTCATTTCCGACTGGGACCTGCGCCTTTGCGCCGGCGAGTAACGAGGAAGGAGTGTTGAACTTGTCTGATATCAGACGTTTGTATGTACGAAAGAAGGCTGGTTTCCGTCAGGGCGAAGAGAGCCTGACGGCTGAGCTGAAAGAGGTGCTTGGAGACCGCATCGAAGGCTGTGGAATCTATCATCGCTACGATGTCGACGGACTTTCCGGAGAAGACTATGTGAAAGCGGTCTCGACCGTATTCTCTGAACCGCCGGTCGACAGTGTAGAGACAGAACTGCCAAAGGGCGATCTCGTCATCGGCGTCGAATTCCTGCCGGGACAGTATGACCAGAGAGCGGACTCGGCAGAGCAGTGTCTCGCCATTGTCACCGGAAAAGATGGCGCACGTGTGCGTTGTGCGCTGGTCTACACCTTTGATGGACATTTCGCAGAAGGCGACCGCGAGAAGATCCTGAAATTCCTTGTGAATCCGGTGGAGTCCCGTGAAGCAAGTCTCGCTCCGGCAGAAACGCTGGATCTTCCCATCGAAGACCCGAAAGCAGTACCCGTTGTCAAGGGCGTCTGCGAGCTGGATGATGCAGGGATCGATGCCCTGATCGCCGACATGGGCCTTGCCATGAGCCATGATGACATGGCGATGATCCGTGACTATTTCCGCGATGAAGAGAAGAGAGATCCGACCGTGACAGAGATCCGTGTGCTTGATACCTACTGGTCCGACCACTGCCGTCACACCACTTTCTCCACCAAGCTCTCCTCTGTCGAAGTCGAAGACGGCACTTTTACCGCTCCGATCTCCAAGGCGCTCAAAGACTACGAAGAGACGCGTATCCATATCTATGGCAAGGACACGAAGCGCCCTGTGATGCTGATGGATATGGCAACAGCGGCTGTCAAGGCTCTCCGCAAGGAAGGAAAGCTGGAAAATCTGGATCAGTCGGAAGAGATCAATGCCTGCACCATCAAGGTGAAGATCGACACCATCGATGGCGAGGAAGACTGGCTGCTCCTTTTCAAGAATGAAACACACAACCATCCGACCGAGATCGAGCCATTCGGCGGGGCAGCGACCTGCCTGGGCGGATGTATCCGAGACCCTCTCTCCGGACGCTCCTATGTGTATCAGGCGATGCGCGTGACGGGCGCCGCAGACCCGCGCATGCCGCTTTCCGAAACGCTTGCAGGCAAGCTCCCGCAGAGAAAGATCGTCGTCGAAGCGGCCAAGGGCTACTCCTCCTATGGCAATCAGATCGGTCTTGCTACAGGTGAGGTCAAGGAATATTATCATCCGGGATTCATGGCGAAGCGCATGGAGATCGGTGCCGTCGTCGCGGCGGCTCCGGAAGACCATGTCATCCGTCTTTCTCCGACGCCCGGCGACGTCGTCATCCTGGTCGGCGGGCGCACGGGCCGTGACGGCATGGGCGGTGCGACAGGCTCTTCGAAGGAGCTGAATACCGAGTCCATCGAGACTTGCGGCGCAGAAGTCCAGAAGGGCAATCCGATCACGGAAAGAAAGATCCAGTGCCTCTTCCGGCGCGGAGAAGTCACACGCCTCATCAAACGCTGCAATGACTTCGGCGCAGGCGGTGTCTCTGTCGCTGTCGGTGAACTGACAGATGGCCTTGACATCGATCTTGATCAGGTACCGAAGAAATACGAAGGCCTTGATGGGACCGAGCTGGCGATTTCCGAATCGCAGGAGCGTATGGCGGTCGTCGTCAGAAAAGAAGATGCAGACCAGTTCATCCGCTATGCCGCAGAAGAAAACCTCGAAGCCACCATCGTGGCTGATGTGACCGATACCCGCCGCCTCGTCATGAAGTGGAGAGGGGATACCATTGTCGATATTTCGAGAGATTTCCTCGACACGAATGGGGCGCAGCAGGTGAAGGAAGCCTACATCGCAAAGCCGGATGAAGCTGGCTATTTCCATAAAGAAGAGATCCATGACATCAAAAAGACCTGGCTTTCCGCCATGGCAGATCTCAATAACTGCTCGGAGCAGGGACTCGCCGAACGCTTCGACTCCACCATCGGTGCCGGTACCGTACTCATGCCATTCGGCGGCAAGTACCAGAAGACCCCGACCGACGGCATGGTAGCGAAATTCCCGGTCCGCAAAGGCGAGACTGACAGCGCCAGCTTCATGGCACATGGCTTCGATCCGTATCTGGCATCCTGGAGCCCGTTCCATGGTGCAGCCTATGCCGTACTCCTCTCCGTGGCCCGCCTCGTGGCGATGGGGGCTGACTGGAGAAAAGCCTACCTGACGCTGCAGGAATACTTCGAAAAGCTCACTGACAAGACCAGCTGGGGCAAACCGGCGGCCGCACTCCTCGGTGCTTTCCATATGCAGGAAAGCCTTGGTCTGGGAGCGATCGGCGGCAAGGACTCCATGAGCGGTACCTTCAATGATATCCACGTCCCGCCGACGCTCGTTTCCTTCGCAATCGCTCCGGGGAAAGCCTCCGAAGCTGTCAGCCAGGAACTCAAGAAGGAGGGCGATGTCCTCGTCCTCTTCGGCCAGCCGAAGGACGAAGCCGGCATGCCGCTTCTTGATGTATTCAAAGCGCATGCGGATTTCCTCTATCAGGAAGTGAAGGCCGGACACATCGCTGCAATGAAAGCGGTCGAACACGGCGGCGTCGCAGTGACCGCAGCCAAGATGGCCTTCGGCAACAAGCTCGGCGTCACCTTTGGTGAAAATCTGCCGCTCTTCAAATACTTCAGCAATTTCTATGGCGCGATCCTTGTAGAAACTACGCCAGAACTGGCAGAGGAATTTGCTAAACAGCCGCACACGAAGATCCTCGGCACCATCGGCGGGGACAGCATGAAACTTTGCGGGGAAGAGATCGCCCTCGAAGAGCTTCTGCGCTCCTATGAAGGTACGCTCGATCCGATCTTCCCGCGCCGCGCAGCAGACATCCAGAAAGAAGCGCCGATCCTTCCGGAAACGAAAGCCATCCCGCAGTTCTATGTCCATACGAATCTTTCGCGTCCGCGCGTCTTCATCCCGACCATGCCGGGCAACAACTGTGAAGTCGACTGCGCGAGAGCCTTTGAACGTGCCGGTGCGGTCAGCGATATCTTCATCTTCAGAAATCGCGATGCAGCCGAACTCAAGGACTCCGTCGATGAAATGGCAGAACGCATCCGCCATGCGCAGATCGTCATGTTCCCGGGCGGCTTCTCTGCGGGCGATGAACCGGACGGCAGCGGCAAATTTATCGCCGCTGTATTCAGAAATCAGAAGCTCATGGAGGCCATGGACCAGCTCCTTCATGTCAGAGACGGTCTTGCCATGGGCATCTGCAACGGTTTCCAGGCTCTGATCAAGCTCGGCCTCGTACCGTATGGCGAATTCAAGCCGCTCACCGATGACGCACCGACGCTCACCTTCAATACGCTCGGCCGTCATATCTCCCGCTTCGTCACGACCAAGGTCGTATCGACCAAGTCCCCGTGGCTTGCCCTCTGCCAGCCCGGTGACCTCCACTCCATTGCCATCAGCCACGGCGAAGGACGCTTCATCGCTTCCGATGAACAGATCCGGGCACTCGCAGCCAATGGCCAGATCGCGACACAGTACGTGGGGCCAGATGGCCAGCCGACCTATGACAGCCGCTACAATCCGAACGGCTCCTCCTGGGCGGTCGAAGGCATCACCAGTCCTGACGGACGCGTCCTCGGTAAGATGGGTCATACCGAACGCCGCGGACAGAATGTCGCAAAGAACATCGCCGGTGATACCTACCAGCCGCTCTTCGAAGCCGGTGTGAAGTACTTCAAGGGCTAATGGTCCATGCATAGAAAAAACGCTCTCGTGAACGCGGGAGCGTTTTTGTTTAGGGCTCAAGGTTCAAGGTTCAGGGCCAACCCCGAACCCCGAACCCTGAACCTTAAAAATTTTCATCCTAAAAACTATTTGACACGCACGTAAAAAAACTATATAATACTCCTTGTGAGATTTGTCCGGAAACCACTAGCCCCGGAGGAAGGATGACATCTTGCGGTTCTGTTTTTTATTCAGAAGGAGTCATTACTAATGAAAACAACATTCATGGCCAATGCGGGCAACATCACTCGCAAATGGTATATCGTTGATGCTGCAGGACTGACTGTTGGCCGTCTGGCTGCCAGCGTTGCCAAAGTTCTGACCGGCAAGAATAAACCTACCTACACACCGCATGTTGACACTGGTGACAACGTCATCATCATCAACGCAGATAAAGTCGTTTTCTCCGGCAAAAAAGAACTGAAGAAAGTTTACTTCCACTACACCGGATATATCGGCGGCGACAGATACCAGAAGGCTGGCGACGCTCTTCGTGAAAAACCGGTATGGGTCGTAGAACATGCTATCCGCGGCATGCTTCCGAAGAACAAGCTCGGTGCTCAGATGTACCGCAAGCTCCACGTATACGCAGGCGCTGAACATCCGCATGCAGCACAGCAGCCTGAAGAACTGAAATTTGATATCCGTTAACCAGAAGGGAAGGAAATAAGAAATGGCAGAAGCTACATACTACGGCACTGGCCGCAGAAAAACATCCGTTGCCAGAGTCCGTCTGGTACCGGGACAGGGTAACATCACAATCAATGGCCGTGATCTGAAGGATTACTTCGATCTCGCAACCCTCGAACTGATCATTAAACAGCCGCTCGAACTGACCGGCACCACCACCGCATATGACGTCATCGCTAACGTAAAAGGCGGCGGACGTACAGGCCAGGCTGGCGCTATCCGTCATGGCATCAGCCGTGCTCTCCTCGATGTCGATGGAGACTACAGAAAAGTTCTGAAAGTCGCAGGTCTCCTGACCCGTGATCCAAGAATGAAAGAACGTAAGAAATACGGCCTCAAGAAAGCAAGAAAAGCAAGCCAGTTCTCCAAACGTTAATCATTATCATTGGACGAATGCCGAAAACGCTCATGGATTTCCATGGGCGTTTTTTGTATGCATGAGAAGTAGAAACGAGCGGTTTGCGTAACATATGATGAAAGCGCGCCATATCGCCTTCCTTGCAAAGACTCTTCTTTTTTATAAGCGGTTTCCCGTCCCAGATCCACCAACCAAGTGCATTTCCCTACTATTTCCTTCCTCTATGAAGTATAATAAAGGAGACCGATTCACCAAGGAGGATTTATGACTGCAAACGATATTCATGACGCGATAGAGACATTCGCTCGCTACGGTGTGCCGCGGGAGCGGATTTTTAATGAAGTCATGCGTGCGCGCTATCTGGACTATGTACTTTTCCTGAATCCGGAGAATGTCCAGTACGGGATCTCCATCGATGACCTGTACGAGAATATGAAGCGCACGGCAGACAAGCTGGGCATGTATGAGGGCGATGCAGATACCTATGCGCGCGTTTATACACTTGCGCTCCGCGTGGAGCCGCTGGTCTTTGCGCCGGAAATGCCGACGGCACCTGCAAAGGTGCATGCGCTGCTCGCAGAAGCGGTAAAGAAGGCAGAGGCCGCGGGGAATACGGTGCTTTTCACCGGCGCAGAAGAATATCTGCCTTACCTTGCCGGAATTTTCCAGGATCTCGGGGGAAAACGTATCGCTGTTGCGGTGAAGGATGCCATCTGGAAGGAGCGTCTTCACTACGTCTTCCCACGCGGCCGTGCGATGCTCGAGAGCGAACTCGCGGAAGATACCGAGCACTACGATTACATTTTTGATTTTGAAACAGATGGTATCGCAGCGGCAGCTGATTTGAGACATCGCCTCGCCGAGAAAGGCGTGATGGACGTGATCATTCCTTCGGCGCTGCTGACGAAAGAGGGGGATGCTGCGCTTTCTGCCAGAAGAAGCTTAGCGGCCGAGAAGAAACTGACGGCTTTCTATGATACGGAAATCGGCGGGAACGAGTACGCCTACCTGCGCTTTGCCGGAGAGGCAGCTAAGACCGTGTCTTTCGGGCTGTCGGATTTCGCAGACGGCGTCTTCCGCGGCGTAGACCAGCTCTCGCTTCCGTTGGACACCTTCATCGAAGCCGATGACTGGAACTATGATCTTTACGCTTTCAATGGTTCGCCGAGCGTGCAGATGCTCCTTTCTCAAAATATCGTTTCGCCGGATTTCACGCTTGGAGACGTCTTCTACGATGTACCGATGGAAGAAATTGAAACCGATCTGCCGCAGATTTCCCGGGAAGCGGTGACGGACTCGGGGGTGCGGATGGATCTTGCGTCATTTGTACCCCAGAAAACGCCGGTGGTTCTTCGCGTCCTTGCAGCAGGCGACTTGGTTCTCACCACGGTAGAAGGGCATCTTCGCACCGCCGTTGTAAAAGAGCCCTGCGCTGCATCTGACGAAGGCATCCTGGCCTTCCGCCCAGTGGATGCCTATACCGGCGAATACGTGAAACTCTATTTCGATGGGAAACTGGGCGAACTCTTTCTCGCAACCATGAAAGCAGGGAAGCATTGGTATCTCACGACATCCCGACTTCTCCGTTTGCCCATTCCGCGGGCAGGAAAGGAGACCATCGAAGCGCTCACCAGACTTTGCGATGAACGTACCAAAGCCCTCGCTGCTGCGGAAGCCGCATGGAGAGAAGCCAAAGAAGAGAGTGTCAGAAGGATGGTCGGGAAATAGGTTCGGAATGGGCAGCGGGCTTCTCATCTTTAGGGAATGCGGTATTCCTGTCAATCAAAAACTTCGCGGCGCTTCCATGATTTTATGCGCCTTTGAAAGCAGGGATGAGTGGCTAGGGATTAGGAACAAGTGGTGATTGAAGCAGCGCAATTAGCATACTGACCGTTCTGCAAGGAAGAGCGAGGGCTGCGCTCGAGATGACGACGGCGCGAAGTGCTATCAAAATTCTGCGGCGCTTCATTATTTTTGCGCCGCACCACCATTTCTAATTTCTCATTTCTCATTCGAGCAGAGCTTTCATCCGCAATCAAAGGGCGCCTCGCGGACTAACCCTGAACCCTAAACCCTAAACCCTATCTACCAAGAGGAGATTCAAAATGATGGAAACGAAAAAAATCGTACTGGCTACGCACAATCAAGGAAAGATCAGAGAATTTCAGAAAGCCTTTGCAGAGATCGGATGGCAAGCTGTGCCGATCGCAGACATTGCGGAGGTAGAAGACCCGGAAGAGACGGGGACGACCTTCGAAGAAAATGCGCTGCAAAAGGCTCGCTGCTATGCGAAGGCGGTGGATCTTCCCGTACTCTCCGATGACTCGGGCATCATTGCCTGCGCGCTCGGAGACAGGCCTGGGGTATACTCGGCGCGCTATGCCGGACACCATGGCGACGATGAAGCCAATAACCAGAAGCTCATCCGGGATCTCGCCCCTTACACGGGAGATGACCGCAAGGGCTACTATGCCTGCGTCGTCGCACTTGTCTGGCCGGATGGCAGATCCCTTACGGGAAAAGGGACGTGCGATGGGATCATCCGTGATTTCTATCAGGGGGAAGGCGGCTTCGGCTATGACCCGCTCTTCTATCTGCCGGAATTTGGAAAAACCATGGCAGAGCTTTCGATGGAAGAGAAGAACCAGATCAGCCATAGAGGAAGAGCTCTCCGGGACTTACTGTCGAAAATAGGGAAATAGGGTTCAGGGCACGCCCCTCGGGGCGTCCTTTGATTGTTTGCAAAAGAGGGGGAGCAGGTTCTATAGGTTCAAAGGGTTCAGCGGGGGTGGTGCGGCGCATAAAAATCAAAAGCGCCGCGGAGGTTTGAAAATGGCGGTTTACCCGTATCGTAAACCTAATCCCTAGCTACCAGTCACTAGTCACTTTGAGCCCCTAATCCCCAATCCCTAGCTACTCATCTGTGCTTGCCATGTGAACCATTGACTTTTATTTCCCAAAACTCATACATAATGTATCTACCTATACAGAAATAGTATACTCGATTTTAAGCAGTTTCATTCAATAAGGCTCTATGTTATAATGGAAAAAGTTCCAATCCATAGAGGAAAAGAACGGGGGTGGCAGTTTACTTCATGAAACGGGGTAAGCTCAAGCTGCTGGGTTTCAACAATTTGACCAAGACACTCAGCTTCAACATGTACGACATCTGCTATGCCAGTACAGAAACAGAAAGAAAAAAATACATCGCTTACATTGACGAGGTCTACAGCGCCGAGCGCCTGACCCAGATCCTCGTGAAGGTCGCCGAGATGATCGGAGCCCATGTGCTGAACATCGCTTCACAGGATTATGACCCGCAGGGCGCATCCGTCACGATGCTGATCGCAGAGGAAGAAGTCGAGAAGCAGGATGTGGTGTGCCATCTTGACAAGAGCCATATCACTGTTCATACATATCCGGAAATGCATCCGCAGGATGGCATCTGTACCTTCCGTGCAGACATCGATGTATCGACCTGCGGGAAGATCTCGCCACTGAATGCGCTGAATTTTCTCCTCCAGTCCTTCGATGCAGATATCGTTATCACTGACTACCGCGTGCGCGGCTTTACGCGTGACGTGCAGGGAAAGAAGATCTTCATCGACCACCGTATCAATTCCATCCAGAACTACATGGCACCGAAGCTGCGCTATAAGTACGACATGGTGGACGTCAATGTATATCAGGAAAATATTTTCCACACGAAGATGCTGATCCATGATTTCAATCTGGATAACTACCTCTTCGATATGAAAGAGGCAGAGCTGGATCGCAAGGAAGGGAAACGCATCCGCCGCCTGCTGAAGCAGGAAATGTATGAGATCTTCAATGGCAGAAATCTTCCTGCCATCAAAGATTAAATATAAAGCGGCTCCATTCGAAGTCGCCGACGCATAAAGTATCAGTCTTTTTTTTAGGAGGAAACAATGGATACTGCAAAACTCAAAGAAGAAGCACTCGCACTCAGAAGAGAAAAACATCAGATGATCAAGACCGACTTGAATGCTGCTGTCGAAAGCAATCACGACCTCGCGATCGTATACACCCCGGGTGTATCCGCTCCGTGCCTCGCGATCAAAGACGATGAAGACCTGTCCCTGGAACTGACCTGGAGAGGCAATGTCGTAGCCGTCATTTCCGATGGCACCCGTGTCCTCGGCATGGGCGATATCGGCGCAGCTGCTGCTATGCCGGTCATGGAAGGCAAATCCGCACTGTACAAGAGATTCGGACAGATCGATGCGATCCCGATCACTCTGGACACCAAGGATCCGCAGGAATTCATCCACACCGTCAAACTGCTGGAAAAGAACTTCGCCGGCATCAACCTCGAAGATATCTCTTCCCCGAAATGCTATGACATCGAAGACGAACTGAAAAAGATCATGAACATCCCGGTCTTCCACGATGACCAGCACGGCACTGCGATCGCTGCTCTGGCAGCCCTCCTCGGTGCTCTCGAAGTCGTCGGCAAAAAGATCGAAGATGTGAAAGTCGTCATGAATGGCGCTGGTGCTGCCGGTACCGCGATCGCTCGTCTGCTCCTCGAAGACGGCGTAAAACCGGAAAACATGACCATCCTGAACTCCAAAGGCATCCTCTTTGACAATGGCAAGAGAGACCGCGTACAGCAGGAACTCATCGCCAAAGTCAATCCGGAAAACAAACAGGGCACATTCGATGACGCTGTCAAAGGCGCTGATGTCCTCATCGGCTGCTCTGCACCAGGCGTATTCAACGTAGAAGCCATCAAGACCATGAACGACAAGAGCATTGTCTTCGCTATGGCAAACCCGGTACCGGAGATCATGTACGAAGAAGCCAAAGAAAAAGGCGTTTACATCTATGGCTCCGGCAGAAGCGATATGCCGAACCAGGTCAACAACTCCTCCGTATTCCCAGGCCTCTTCCGCGGCGCTCTCGATGTACGTGCCCGCCAGATCAATGAGGAAATGAAGCTCGCTGCGGCTCATGCTCTCGCAGACCTCGCTATCCATAGCGGCAAACTCGACCCGGATCATGTCGTCGTCGACGTATTCGATCCGCAGGTTCCGTTCGCTGTAGCGAAAGCCGTTGCCAAAGCAGCCATCGCTTCCGGCGTAGCAAGAGCCACCGAACTCCCGGAAAAATACAGAGACTAATTGAGCTCTCGCGCATAGAAAAAGCAGGAAATGAGACGTTCTCATTTCCTGCTTTTTGTTTTGGATGATTAGTGACTAGTGACCGGTAGCTAGGGATTAGTGGCTAGGGATTAGGTTTGCTATACGAGAAAACCGCTAGTTTCAAACCTCCGCGGCGCTTCCATAATTTTATGTGCCGCACCACCATTTCTTATTTCTAATTTCTCATTCAAGTGGGGTTTTCCATCGTAATCAAGGGGCGGCACGCCCTTGGGCTAACCCTGAACCCTGCCCCGAACCATTTTACTTCAGCCCCAATTCATCCTTATGTGCGGTCATGCCGTCGATGCAGGCCTGCATGACCTCGCCCGCTTCCATGCCGAGCATGGCAAAGCCCTGCTTGATCACATCGCGGTTGCAGCCAGCTGCAAATTTCTTGTCCTTGAATTTCTTCTTGAGCCCTTTGAGCTCCATGTCGCTGATGCCTTCGGGGCGCATGAGTGCATACGCCATGACGACACCCGTCAGCTCATCGACCGTGAAAAGACTCTTCTCGATATCCGTTGTCGGCTCTGCTTCATTGCTGCAGAGACCCCAGCCGTGGGAGATGATGGTCTTGATGTCTTCTTCGTCCACCCCTTCCGGTTCCAAAAATTCGCGGACGTGATGGCAGTGCTCATGCGGGAAGGCTTCGTAGTCGACGTCGTGCAGATAGCCGATGGCTTCCCAGTGATCTTTGTCACCGCCGAAGATGCTCGCCATCGCGCCCATGGCAGCGCTGACAGCCGCCGCATGGGTGAAGAGATGGTCTTCTGTGGTATGTTTCTGGAGGATTTCTTTGGCTTTCGCAAGGGTAAGTAGTGTAGACATAGTAGGATCTCCTTTCTAATCAGGGACTAGTGACTTGTGACTGGTAGCTGGGGATGAGGCAGGAAGCCCGAGACACGCCCTCCTTCCTCTGGAGGGAGGTGCCCCGAAGGGGCGGAGGTTGGCCGAGCAAAAACATTTTTAAAATATATCTCGATGGTAGAACATATGGAATGAATTGTCAATGAGAAAGGGAGAAATTGTGATACAATGAGAGAAAGAAGGGTTCAGGGTTAGCCCTTGGGGCGGCTCTACCCTTGATTAAGTTTGAAAGCATCGATTGAATGAGAAATGAGAAATGGTGGTGCGGCGAATAAAAGTATGGAAGCGCTGCAAAGTATAAATAGTGGCGATGCCCGAAAGTGGTACTTCAGTCACCAGTCCCTAGTTACCAGTCCTTAGTCACTTTGATTCTATTCCACGAAAGGAGCCATCATCATGACCGACATCGAGAAACTGAGAGCTATGATCGCATCCCATCACCGCATCGTCTTTTTCGGCGGAGCAGGGGTCTCCACGGAGTCGAACATCCCTGATTTTCGCGGAGCGAATGGCCTTTACCGCCAGAAAACGGGCCTCCCATGGACGCCGGAGGAAATGCTTTCCCACCATTTCTATGAGGAGCATCCCGTGGAATTTTTCACCATGTATAAGCAGTTCGCAGAAGCCATGCTAAAGGCCTCTCCGAACCGCGCGCACTTTGCGCTGGCAAAGCTCGAGCAAGAGGGCAGGCTCTCTGCCGTCGTCACGCAGAACATCGATGGTCTCCATCAGCGCGCGGGGAGCCGGAATGTCATCGAGGTCCACGGCACCATCCTGACGAATACCTGTGAGAAATGCTTTGCGACATATGATGCAAAGACCCTCCTTACTCTGGCGTCGCCCGTGCCGCACTGTCCCAGTTGCGGCGGCGTGATCAAGCCGGACGTCGTGCTCTATGAGGAAGCGCTCGATGCGAATGATATCGATGAGGCGATCGATGAGATCTCCAAGGCCGATATGCTCATCATCGGCGGTACGAGCCTCGTCGTTTATCCGGCGGCAGGCTTCGTCACCTATTTCCGCGGGGATGCTCTCGTCGTCATCAATCAGGACGCGACAGCGCAGGACGACCGCGCCGACCTCGTCTTCCATGAGAGCGTGGGGAAGGTACTGGAAAGAGCCGTAAATGGGATTAGGAGTCTTGCGTGACTGATGACTTAAGGAAACACTGATTAAATCGTTGTCAGATTTTACTCTTGAATTTTTATGCATAGCAAGGAATAACCTGACGCGAATAGCGAGCTATTTAAGGAAGGCTATGACGAAGCTATGTGTAAAAATTCTTGTAGAATCTGACTCTGCGATTGAATCAGCGTTTCCTTAAATACCACTTTCGGGCATCGCCCCATATATACTTGCGGCGAAGGCTCCACCACAAGTTTGACAGCAGGGATGGGTAGCTAGGGATTGGGGATTAGGGATTAGGAGTGGCTAGTGACTAGTGACTAGTGACTGGTAGCTAGGGATTAGTGGCTAGGGATTAGATTTACGATACGAGTAAACCGATAGTTTCAAACCTCCGCGGCGCTTCATTATTTTTATGCCGCACCACAATTTCTCATTTCGCATTCCTAATTCGGGCAAAGATTTCACTCACAATCAAGGGGCAGTACTAACCCTGAACCTTGAACCCCGAACCCTCAATCTCATTAAGTGTATACTCCAACACATAGACTTTCTTTTATTTGTTTCAAATGATATAATACAGGTATACGCGAGAAATGATGAAGCATTTTTCGTACACTCTATTTCCTTATAGAAAGGACAAAAAACATGGAATATCGTATCGAACATGACACCTTAGGCGAAGTAAAAGTTCCGGCGGATCATATGTGGGGTGCGCAGACCCAGCGCTCTTCTGAAAACTTCAAGATCGGAGCGCGCATGCCGGAAGAGATCATTCATGCGTTTGCCGTGCTGAAGAAATGCACCGCCCTTGCGAACCTCGCAGAAGGCAAGCTTTCGGAAGAAAAAGCGAAAGTCATCGCAGAGGCCTGCGACGAGATCCTCGCCGGCAAGTGGAACGGCGAATTTCCGCTCGTCGTGTATCAGACAGGCTCCGGCACGCAGAGCAATATGAACATGAATGAAGTCGTCGCGCACATCGCGAATGCGAAGCTCGAAGCTGTCGGCAGCGAGACACGCATCCACCCGAATGATGACGTCAACATGTCTCAGTCTTCGAACGATACCTTCCCGACCGCTATGCACGTTGCGGCCGTTTCTGTCCTGCACCGCTGCCTCTACCAGCCGCTCGCTGAACTGATCGCGACCTTCCACAAGAAGAGCGAAGAATACATGCACGTCGTCAAGATCGGCCGCACCCATGTACAGGACGCCGTACCGCTCACCTTCGGACAGGAAGTCTCCGGATGGACGACCATGCTCGAAAAGTGCCAGCATATGATCGAAGCATCGGAAAAATATCTTCTTGGGCTTGCCATCGGCGGTACCGCTGTCGGTACCGGCCTCAATGCGCCGAAAGACTTCGGCACCAGAGTATCGGCTGAGATCGCCAAAGAAACAGGCCTTCCGTTCGTATCGGAGGAAAATAAATTCTATGCACTGACCGGACGCGATGACTTCGTTTTCGCTCATGGCGCTCTCGAAGCTCTTGCGATGGACTGCATGAAGATCGCTGACGACCTTCGCCTCCTGGCAGGCGGGCCAAGAGCCGGCCTCGGTGAGCTCACCATCCCGGCGAACGAACCAGGTTCTTCCATCATGCCGGGCAAAGTGAACCCGACCCAGTGCGAAGCCCTGACCATGGTCGCCTGCCGCGTTCATGGCAATCAGGCCGTCGTCTCCATGGCCTCCTCGCAGGGCCGCTTCGAGCTGAACGTTTATGCACCGGTCCTGGCACAGGCCTTCATCGAATCCGTCAAGCTCCTGGGCGAAGCCATCCACTCCTTTAATATCCACTGCGCCGTCGGCATCGAAGTGAACCATGACCGCATGGAAGAGCTGGTGGAGAAATCCCTGATGCTCGTCACCGCCCTTGCGCCGCACATCGGTTATGAGAAGTCCGCAAAGATCTCGAAGAAAGCCTTCGCAGACGGCAGCTCCCTGAAGGAAGCCGCTCTGGCTCTGGGCTATGTGACCGAAGAAGAATATGACCGTTGGGTCGTCGCAAAAGATATGTGTAATGTAGATCGGTAATCGTTTGTAAAAGGGAAAGGGGCTGTGAAGAAATGAATCTTCATTTCTTTACAGCCCCTTTTTACTTTGCTTTCATTTGGTTCATGGTTCAAGGTTCAAGGTTCAGGGCTCTCGTGGCGGCTTCGCCGCCTTTTTTTAGAAGATGGTATTCTCGTATCGCAGCCTTCCCCTCTAGGGGAAGGTGCCCCGTAGGGGCGGATAGGGTGACTATGGCATGAAAGACAGCTGGGATAAGGTTTCCCGGTCACTCCTATGAGAGCTGCAAGTCCCCCGCGGCAGATGGAACGCGAAAATGAGATGATCGTTATTTCACATCGCCTTTTTGCCTGCGTGAAAAAGGCTCGCGATGCGTGGATGGGATCTCTTCTGCGTAAGGACTTCAGGCGTTGGGAAATCATATCACTTTGACACATCCTGTATAATAGAGATAGAAACCAGCTGGGGGAGCCCTAAGGGGCTGAGAGGCGTGAAGCGCTGACCCTTTGAACTTGAATCGGATCATACCGGCGTAAGGAAGCGGGCTCTATTTTGACAGAGTATCCGCCGGAGGCGGATTTTTTTATTGGAGGTTGACTATGACGCAGCTTGAAGCAGCAAGAGAAGGCATCATCACGAAGGAAATGGAAACAGCCGCACGTGAAGAGGGCGTGAGCGCAGAATTCATCCGCTCCGGCATCGCGGAGGGGACGATCGTCCTTCCGGCGAATATTTACCATACATCGCTCCATCCGTATGCGATCGGCAAGGGGCTTCGGACGAAGATGAATGTAAATCTGGGGATCTCTTCTGATGTATGTAACTATGACACGGAGCAGGCGAAGGCGAAGCTCGCCTGGGAGATGGGGGCGGAGGCCATCATGGATCTGTCCTGCTATGGGGAGACGGCGCCGTTCCGTGAATGGCTGGTGAAAAACAGTCCGGCGTCCATCGGTACGGTGCCGATGTATGATGTGAAGGGCGTCCTTCACAAGGGGCTGAAGGATATGACGGCAGATGATCTCTTCTTTGTCGTGGAACGTCATGCGAAGGATGGTGTGGACTTCATGACGATCCATGCGGGGCTGAACCGTGAGACGGCGAAGCACATCATGAGAAATAAACGTATCACGAATCTCGTTTCTCGCGGCGGCTCGGTGCTCTTTGCGTGGATGTACATGCACGGGAAGGAGAATCCTTTCTACGAACAGTTTGACCGTCTGCTGCTGCTTTTGAAGAAATACGATGTCACACTGTCTTTGGGCGATGGATGCCGCAGCGGCTGCGGGCATGACTCGACAGATGCCGTGCAGATCTCGGAGCTGATCAATCTGGGCGAGCTGGTCGTGCGTGCGCGCAAGGCGGGGGTGCAGGTCATGGTGGAAGGCCCGGGGCATATGCCGATCTCGGATATCCGCATGAATGTGGAGATCGCAAAGAAGCTCACTCACCAGGCGCCTCTCTATGTCTTGGGACCGATCGTCACCGATGTGGCACCGGGCTATGATCACATCACCGCGGCGATCGGGGGTACGCTGTCGGCAGCATGCGGGGCAGACTTCCTCTGCTACGTCACTCCGGCGGAGCATCTGCGTCTGCCGGATCTGGATGATGTGCACGAGGGGATCGTGGCTTCGAAGATCGCCTGCCATGCCGCGGATCTCGCCAAGGGCGTGAAGGGCGCGGAAAAATGGGATGAAGAAATGAGCTGGGCACGTCGCAAGGTGGACTTCCATCGCATGATCCCGCTCGCCATCGACCCGGGCAAGGCGCGTCGATACAGAGAGAGCAGCATCCCGGAAGATGAACAGACTTGTACGATGTGCGGCTCCATGTGTCCGATGAAGACGCTTGATGAGATCTTGAATAACCGCAATGCGGAGGAGGATCCGTTTAAGGACTAAGAAAAAGGCTGCGCCATATGACGCAGCTTTTTTGATTCAAGGGGGGCAGCAGGTTCAACAGGGAAGGGGACAGCTTCGTTGCAAACATAAATGTGGGCGATACCTGAAAGAGGTATTTAATCAGTGCTTCCTTAGCTCCCCTCTTTCTGGTTTTTAAGCACCCATACATACGCATCATTTCCGCTTCCATGCACACCGAGTATTTCGGGGGAAAAGTCTGGGAAGGCGCTCTTGTATTTCTGCAGGAAGAGGAAATAGGAAAGTGCCTCGTCCGTCCAGACCTCGCCGGGCTCTAAGACGGTGATACCGGGGGGATAGGGGAGGATCATTTCCAGAGATACGCGCCCTTTGGCTTTTGGAAGTGGGACGCGCTCGCGTGCTCCTTTGAGGAAGGCCTGATGGGCTTCTTTCCCGGTGAGCATGGCTTTGGGGAAATGATCTTCATCGAAGAGCGCCTGTGTAAGGCGGGCGGCTTCTTCCCGGCGAAGAAAGTCCTGATAGCGCAGGGAGAAGTCTTTCAGCCCTTCTCCTTTCCGGCAGGTGAGGTGCGGCGCAAAGACGGACATCGGTGTATTGGCCTCATAGGCCGCTTCACATTCCTGAAGAAGGGAGAGGAGGTGTTCCTGCTTTTCCTTCGTATCACCCGGCTCGATGAGGAAGAGGAGGGTGTGGAAATCAGATTTCTCCACCGTTACATGGCGGCTCTCGAGCCAGTGAGAGAGGAGCGGCGCGGGCAGAGGGTCTGTCACAAGGAGTACCTTGCAGGGATCGGTGAGGTAGAGGTTTTCTGCGATATGGGAGAAGCCGTGCCAGGTGTCTTTGGGGGAAATCGCAAAGAAGGCGGGATCTGAGAGGATCTCTTCTGTCGGGTGGGCGTCCCAGGAAGCGGTGCGCACCGTGGGAGCGGTGAAAGGCCGAAGGAAGCGGCAGTGTTTGAGGATGGCTCTCTTCAGTTCTGTCGCCGTGATCGCGGCTTCTTGCCAGAGCTCCTTTCCTTTCTTCTGGTGCAGGTACGCATTCATTTCCAGCCCAGCGAGGAGCGGATAGTAAGGAGAGGTCGATATATGCATGAGAAAGGCAGCCTGCAGGACGTCATCCTCGAGATAGCGTGTCATCCCCCGCAGGTGGCTGTCCTTCTTGTGAAGCTGGCTCGTCATGGAGAATCCGGCAAGCTGCTTGTGGACGGACTGCGTCACAAGGATGCCAGGATCATTTTTCGTCAGGGGGAAGGTGAGGACGGCAGAATCCTGAAGGAGCGGGAGGAAATTTTCGTAGCCGGCCCATGCGCCGTCGAAGAGGATGTAGTCGCAGAGCGAGCCGATGCGGCGAAGAAGCTCTCTGGCATTCAGAAAGAGGCCGTCATAGGTAGAGAGTTGGAGGCAGGCAAGGCGGTAGGGTCGCTGCTTTTTCCCTGCGGCGGGCGAGAGCCTGGCCGCTTTCTTGCGGAGGCGGACGGGGTCAAGCGTTTCTTCCGTCAGTCCGCCGATGATGCCGCTTTCATTTCTCTCGGAGGCGAGATAAACAGGAAGTCCGCCTGCGGCGGCGAGTGCGGCCTGCGAGGCAGACTTGTGGTTATTCCTGTCGAAAAGAATGAGGTCGCCCTCTGAGACGAGCGCGCTGATCGCGATGCGATTCGAGGCGGAGGTGCCGCCTAAGACGAAGAAACAGCGGTCGCTCCCATACACGCTCGCAGCGAGGGCTTCTGCCTCTCCAGAGACGCCTTCATGAGAGGACGGATCCCCGATGACGGAAGAAGAGTCCGAGATGTCCGCTGTAAAAGCGCCTTCACCGAGCGAAGAGACAAAGGCGCGTCCCTCGGGGATTTCTTCAAACAGCGCGCCGCTGTGGTGTCCCGGCGTGCAGAAATCATCGCGCGCTTCTTTCGCAAAGTCTAAAAGTGCTCTCGTGAAGGGGGGGAGGTGGTGGGAATCATTCATGGGTATCAGCTCCTTTTAGAGGTATTGTAACATAAGTTGGGGGTTCAGGGTTCAGGTTGATGGGTTCAGGGTTAGCCCTGGGACGGCTCCGTCCACTGATTATGAATGAAAGCTCGGCTCTCTAGTTGGAGTGAGGAGTGGTGGTGCGGCGCATAAAAATCAAAAGCGCCGCAGAATTTTGATAGCGCTTCGCGCCGTCGTCATTTCGAGCGAAGTCGAGAAATCTTTTTCGTTCACGATCAGGCGGATTATGTTTGTAAACCCTAAACGGGAAACCTGTTATCCTCAAGACCTTCGGGCATCGCCCCATATTATATTCGCGGCGAAGCCGCCACCTTCATTCCTCATTCCTAATTCCTCATTCCTAATTCGAGCAGAGCGTTCATCCCCGATCAAGGAACAGCACGCCCACGGGCTAACCATGAACCTATAATCCTATCAACAAATGATTCGATTTATGATAATATAATAGAGTACATTCATGATGGGGTCGTATGCGCAAGGAGGCGGGAGCGATCGAAAAAGAATATCAGGTGAATCTCCCTGTCTTCGAAGGGCCGCTGGATCTTTTGCTGCACCTTGTGACGAAGAATCGGATCGATATTCACGACATACCGATCCATGAGATCACCGAGCAGTATCTCGCTTACCTCAGGAGAGCGCAGGCGTTCGATCTGGAGCTGGCGAGCAGCTTCTTCGCCATGGCTTCGACACTCATCTTCATCAAGTCGCGGATGCTGCTTCCGAAGCGGAGGCAGGAGGCGGCCGATGAGACGGAAGACCCGAGAGCCGAACTCGCGAGGTCACTCGAAGAATTCAAGCGGATGAAGGAGATCAAGGGACGCATCGAGGCGCTCATCGATGCCGAAAGGCCGTACTGGAAGAAAGAGCCCGAGGCTGTGAAGGGCGGGCTGTATCAGGGGCGGATCTCCCTCCTGAAGCTGCGTGCGGCCTTCCTCTCGCTCTATGACTCTCTCCATGAAGAGAAGGAGGAGATCCTCGCCCCCGAGGAGGTGTCGATGGAGCAGGAGATGGAGACGCTGAAAGAGACGCTCTCTTCCCTTCATCGTGTGAACTTCACGCAGTATTTCCGGCGGCTGAAGACACGCCTCCGCCTCGCCGTCACACTCGTGGCACTCCTTGAACTGATTCGCCTCGGTGAGGCGAGAGTGATCGAAGGGGCAGGGGGACTAGAAATCGTGAGGGATTAGGGGTTAAGGTTCAAGTTGTCGGGCTAACCCTGAAGTTTGAAAGCAGAGATGGGGTTCAAGGTTCAGGTTGATGGGTTCAGGGTTGTGGTGGCAGCTTCGCTGCAAAATATATATTTGTGGCGAAGCCGCCACCTTCATTCCTAATTCCTAATTCAAGCAGAGCTTTTATTCAAAATCAGTGGATGGAGCCGCCCCACGGGCTAATCCTGAACCCCGAACCCTGAACCCTTAAACCCATAACGCAACAAAGGACATTTATGACAAACACTCTTATACAGCTCTCAGCGCTCATCGAAGCCTTTCTTTTTGCGAAGGGGAGCCCTGTCTCTCTGACCGACATGGCAAAGGCCGTGGGAGAAGACTCTCAGATGATCGAGAAAGCACTCACGCTGCTGTCTGAAAAATATGAAAAGCCAGACTCCGGTTTGACGCTCCATCACACGGGCGCGGGGTACATGCTGGCGACGAAAAAGAAATACGACACTTGGCTCTCCTCCCTTCTGGGGAAACAGACGCCGCTCTCGGCTGCGGCGCTGGAGACGCTGGCGGTGGTGGCCTGCAAAGAGCCTGTGACGCGAGTCGAGATCGAGAAGATCCGCGGCGTGACGGCAGGCCGTGTGCTGGGGCTTCTCATGGAGAAGGGCCTCATCGAAGAAAGAGGACGTCTGGATATCCCCGGACGCCCGATCCTTTATGGTACGACGAAGCGTTTCCTCGCCTGCACCGGGCTTTCCGATGTGAATGATCTTCGGATGCGCTGGCGAGAAGGACTGGAAGAAGGAGAACTATTTTGAAAGAACGTTTACAGAAGGTATTGAGCCATGCGGGCATCTGCTCCCGCCGCAAGGCTGAAGAATTGATCGCAGCGGGACAGGTCCGTGTGAATGGCAAGGTCATCCGCGAGCTGGGGAGCGAAGCCGATCCTGTTTCCGATCGCATAGAGGTCGCCGGAGAACGCATCCGCCCTGAACGGAAACGCTATTTCCTCTTCTACAAGCCGGATAATGTCATCACGTCTGTCACCGACCCGCAGGGGCGGCGCACGGTCATGGACTATTTCAGAAATATACGTGAGCGCATTTTCCCTGTCGGACGCCTTGACTATCACTCCGAAGGACTGCTCCTCATGACGAATGACGGCGAGCTCGACAACATCCTGACGCATCCGAAGCATGAGGTCAAAAAGGTATATGAAGTCACAGTCCGCGGGAAATATTCACTGAAGCTGGCAGATAAAATGTCGAAGGGCGTGCGCATCGACAGCGGAGTGACTGCACCGTGTGAGATCGAAGTCCTGGGCTATGACAAGGAGAAGAATAAGACAAAGGTACGCATGACGCTCCACGAAGGAAAGAACCGTGAGATCCGTAAAATGATGGCGGCGTTCCACTATCCTGTATTCGGACTGAAGCGCGTGCAGTACAGCTTCCTGACGCTTGCCGGCGTCTCCCGCGGGGAATACCGCCGCCTGTCCTTGGAGGAGGTCAAGAAACTGTATGAGCTCCACAAATAAAAAGATCGCCATCATCGGAGCCGGCGTGGCGGGACTTCTGGCCGCTGTCACGGCAGCGGACCGGGGAGCCAAGGTCATGCTCTTTGAAAAAATGCCGAAGGTCGGCCTGAAGATGGGCATCACCGGCAAAGGTCGCTGCAATCTGACAAACAGTGCGCCCATCATGGATTTTATAGGGAAGACGCCGGGCAATGGGAAATTTCTTTACAGTGCCTACGAAGCCTTCTCGAATATAGACCTGCTGGAGCTGCTCCATGGCTACGGTCTTGCGACCAAGGTCGAGCGCGGCGGACGTGTCTTCCCTGCCAGCGATGATGCACAGGAGGTGCGCCACCTTTTCATGCGCCTTCTCAAAGAAAAGAAGGTCGAGCTTCACTTGGAGGAGCCGGTGTCTCATATCGTCGTCATAGACGGCAGGGCGAAGGGCGTCGTCACGAAGAAGGGACGCTATGATGCCGATGCCGTGATCCTGACGACCGGCGGCGCTTCGTACCCGCGTACGGGCTCGACGGGAGACGGGTATCGGATGGCTGGGGAGATCGGGCACAAGGTCACGACCATTCGTCCTGCCCTCATCCCTCTCGTCACGAAGGAAAGCTGGCCGAAAGACCTGCAGGGGCTCTCGCTCAAGAATGTCACACTGTCTCTTTCCGCCGGCGGGCGCAGGAAGGCAGAGGAATTCGGAGAGATGCTATTCACCCATTTCGGGATCACCGGCCCCATCGTGCTCTCCCTCTCGGATAAAGCCTCCCTCTGGCTCTTACAGGGACATCCCGTGGAAGCGACGCTCGATCTCAAGCCTGCGCTCACGCAGGAAATTCTCGATAAGCGTGTCCTGAGAGATCTGGAAAAGCATCACCTGAAGCAGATGGCCGGCGCGCTTGTCGAGCTTCTCCCGCATCGCATGATCGACGTCGTGCTCTCACTGGCAGGTATCCCTCGGGACCTTCCTGTCAGCGAGCTCAAGAAAGCCCAGCGCGCGTCCCTCGTGCAGACGATGAAGTCCATGAAGCTCACCATCACAGGCACTCGTCCCATCGAGGAAGCCATCGTGACGGCCGGCGGCATCTCCGTCAAAGAAGTGAATCCGTCCACCATGGAATCAAAGAAAGTGGCAGGGCTCTACTTCGCAGGAGAAGTCCTAGATATCCATGCCTTCACCGGCGGCTACAATCTGCAGGCGGCCTTCTCGACCGGACATCTGGCAGCGGAAAGTGCAGTAGCATCATTAGTGACTAGTAACTAGTGACTAGTGACTAGTGGCTAGGGATTAGTGGCGCAGGGGGACTGGTGACTAAAAGACTTCAGACTCCCGCATCGTCATTTCGAGCGAAGCGAGAAATCTTCCTTGCAGACCGCTAAACGAAGAATGTGTGAAAGCAGAAATACGTAACACCAAGACGTCGTTTCCCACCAGTGCCTATGTGATACTAACCGCGGTGCCATAGAGATGGAGGGCTACGCTTGAGATGACAACGTCGCGAAGCGCTATCAAAATTCTGCGGTGCTTCATTATTTTTCGCGCCGCACCACCATTTCGCATTTCTCATTTCTAATTTATCATTCAAGTGAGAATTTCAATCGTAAGCAAGGAACGGCACGCCCTAGAGGTAAACCCTGAACCAACCAATTCATATAAAGGAGATCATCATTTATGCGAAAATTATCCATCGCCATCGACGGCCCGGCGGGGGCCGGCAAGAGCAGCGTATCGAAGATTCTTGCATCACGCCTTGGCTATGCCTATCTCGATACCGGAGCGATGTATCGCGCCGTCACCTATGAAGCCCTGAAGAAGGGCCTGACAGATCCGGCGGAGATCACCGCTATGACAAAAGTCCTCGATATGGAAGTGAAGCCCGGTACGGATGCCATGCACGTCATCGTGGATGGCGAAGATGTGACACCCTTCATCCGCACGCCGGAAGTCTCCGGGCATGTATCGGAAGTTTCCGCCATCGGCGGCGTGCGCACGGCGATGGTCGCCATCCAGCGCCGCCAGGCCGAAAAGGGCGGCATCGTTCTTGACGGCCGTGACATCGGGACGACTGTCCTGCCGAAGGCCGATGTGAAGATCTTCCTCACCGCTTCCGTCCACACCCGTGCGCTTCGTCGCTTCAAAGAGCTCGAAGCCCAGCACCCGGAGCTTTCGCTCGAAGACATCGAAGCCGATGTGGCAAAGCGCGACTACATAGACAGTCACCGAGAGATCTCCCCCCTGAAGCAGGCAGAGGACGCCATCCTTCTTGATAATGGCGACCTTACGCTCGAAGGCACCGCAGAAGCCATGATCGCCATCTGCGAAAAGAAATTTCCGGGGTTTAGCAAGTAAGTGACTAGTGACTTGGGATCAAGGACTGGACATAGAGTTGGGAGACATCAGAAATCTAAAGTCTTATAGCCTTCCTGTCTTCTTGCGCTTTATCAACGGCAAACGGCTAACAGCCGACCACCATTTTCAAACGAGGTGAATCCTATGGGCTATGCTATTGTCAGAGCCATCTTAAATTTTTTCTTCTTCGTCATCTTCGGGCTCAAGGTCGAAGGGCGGGAGAATGTGCCAAAGACCGGGGCCATCATCGTTGCACCGAACCATAAAAGCTATTGGGATCCCCCTGTCGTCGGTGTGGCTTTTAATACCCGCATCATCCACTACATGGCGAAAGAAGAGCTATTCAAAAATCCATTCTTCGGCTGGCTGATCCGTCAATTCGGCACTTTCCCGGTGAAGCGCGGCAGCGTCGATCGCGCTGCTGTGCGTCAGGCCATCAAGGAGATCAAGGAGGGCAATCCCCTCGGCATTTTCCCGGAAGGCACCCGCATCAAGAGAGAAGGACTCGGCCGTTTCCACACGGGCATGGCATCCCTCGCACTCATGACCGGCACTCCGGTCATTCCTGTCGCTGTCCTTGGCACGATGGATCTGCCTCGCAAAAATGGTCCGTTGGCCGTCCTCATCGGAAAACCGATCGAGGTCAAAAAGCAGCGCCCGACCGATGAGAAGGTGGCCGAGCTCAATGACATCGTGAAGGCAGAGATCCAGAAGCTGATGGATGACTATAAAAAGTGACTGGCAGCTGGTAACTAGGGATTAGTGGCTAGGGATTAGTAGCTAGGGATTAGGGATTAGGAGTCTCAAGTGACTGGTGACTAGTGACTGGAATGCCAGCACAAGGCATTGCCAGTATTTATACTTCGCGGCGCTTCCATATTTTTATGTGCCGTACCACCATTTCGCATTTCTCATTCAATCGAGGCTTTCAAACGTAATCAAGGGGCGAGCCCTGAACCCTGAACCCTTTATCTTGCTATTGAACTTTTCTATTTCAAACATAATGTCTGCTCTATAGCGGGCGCTTCAATTGAGAATCAAAATCATGGAAATCTATAAATCGAAAGTGATGGGCTTTTGCTACGGCGTGAAAAGAGCCATGAAAATCGCGGAAAATGCGGCAAATTCGGGCATTAAAGCCGTTACCTACGGTCCCATCATTCATAACCCACAGGTGGTCGGAAGGCTTTCTGAAAAAGGCGTCTATCCGGTGGACGATCTGGACACTTTGACAGATGAAACTGTAATAATTCGCTCGCACGGAGTGGGCCCTTCGTGCTATAATAAACTCAAGTGCAAAAATCTGGCCCTAATGGACGCGACGTGCCCTTTCGTCAAAAGGAACCAGGAGATCACCAAAGACCTCGTGGCTGATGGAAAGACCGTCGTACTCATCGGTGAAAAGAAGCACCCGGAAATGAAGAGCGTAGCGGAGTGGGCAGTGGGTCATTCCTTCCAGGTAGAAACCCTCGAAGATGTAGACCGGCTTCCAGACATGGAAGAGGCGCATATCGTCACGCAGACCACATTTTCGGTGGCTTTGGCTGACCAGCTGGTGCAGGCGATCCGGCAACGGATCCCGCATGTGTTTCTTCACAAATCCATTTGTGATGCGACCATGCAGCGACAGCAGGCGGCGCGTGAGCTGGCGAGGAAAGTAGATGTGATGATTGTCATCGGCGGGCGCAACAGCGCTAATACCGGCCGACTGGCAGACGTATGCAGGAGCGAAGGCGCCTGCGTTCATCATATCGAAACGGCAGAGGAACTAAAATCTGAATGGTTCCAAACCCGGGACAAGATTGGCATCACCGCCGGTGCATCCACACCGGACTGGATCATAGAGGAGGTAGTTTTTATTATGGAAAACATGAAAGAAATGCTGGAACAGGAAGAAATGAACCTGGACGTGCATAAAGGCAGTGTAGTAGAAGGGGAAGTTGTCGACGTACTCGACGACAAAGCCTATATTTCCTTCGGCTACAAAACAGAAGCTGTACTGCAGGCTCATGAATATGCATACCCGGCACCAGCATCTCTGAAGGACGTACTCAAGGTTGGCGACAAGCTTCGTGTACAGATCGTCAGCGGTGTCAAAGAAGACAGCACCATTTACGTATCCAAGATCAAAGTTGATCGTCTCGCTGACTGGGACGTTGTCGAAGAAGCTTTCGAAAAAGGCGAAGCTGTCGAATGCGAAGGCATCGAAGCTATCAAAGTTGGTCTGCTCGTTCAGCTGAAGTCCCTCCGCGGCTTCATTCCGCTGTCTCAGGGCGACCTGCGCTTCGTTCACTCCCTGCAGAATCTTGTCGGACAGAAATTCCCGGCTAAGATCCTCGAAGTCGACCGCGCTAAGAATAGACTGGTTCTCTCCCGTAAAGCAGTACTGGAAGATGCCAGAAACAATGAAATGGATGAAATCGAAGCTGCTTATGAAAACGGCGACGTTCTTCAGGGCACTGTCAAGAAGATCATGCCATACGGTGCTTTCATCGGCATCAATGGCGTAGAAGGTCTGCTCCACATCTCCGACATCTCCTGGAAGAAGATCGGCAAAGTGGAAGACGTCCTCAAACCGGATCAGGTCATTGACGTCAAGATCAAATCCTTTGATCGTGAAAAACAGAGAATCTCCTTCTCTCACAAAGACTGCCTCCCGAATCCATGGGAATCCGCTGTCACCAACCACGCTGCTGATGACATCGTAGACGCTAAAGTCGTCAAGATCCTGGAATTCGGCGTTATCGTTGAACTCGAAGACGGCCTCACTGGTCTGCTCCACATCAATGAAATGACCGATGACCACAACAAGAAACCGGGCGACATTTGCCAGGTCGGCGATGATCTGAAAGTCAAGATCATCAACATCGACGAAGCTCGCAGAAGAATCTCCTTCTCCCTCGTCGAAGCACCGGCTCATGATGCTGAATAAGAGAAAATGATAAAAACCGCATTGCGAGAAGCGCAATGCGGTTTTTTATTGGCCCGGATAGGACATCTCATAAGACATCGCTATAGCCGTCGGTGGTTTTAAGGGGATCATGGGATGGGTGGAAGTGAAAAGTGGAGGATTACTTGACTTTGCTTCCTTGCTATCATACAATTTTATTTACAGTGAAAATGGGAAAGTGTTGCTTCTATCTTTTGGGATGGCCGGCTCTTAGAAGCCGGCAGGCAGCATACTCCTTGGTTAATATATGATTTCCATAGAAATAGAAAGGAATGGGCTCATGAGTAAACCTCTCGTAGCCATCGTCGGGCGGCCGAATGTTGGCAAATCGACCTTGATCAATGGGCTGGCGCAGCGTCGCGTGTCCATCGTAGAAGATATCCCGGGCGTCACCCGTGACCGCATCTATTGTGATGTGAAATGGCTGAACCGTGAATTCACGCTGATCGATACCGGCGGTATCGAGTTTAGAAATGAAAAAGACCAGATCTCGAGCGGCATCCGACAGCAGGCAGAGCTGGCGATGGAAGAGGCGGATGTGATCCTCTTCGTCCTTGATGCACGCGCCGGACTGACGTCAGATGATGAGATCATCGCCGGGATCCTGCGCCGCACGGGGAAGCCGGTCGTCGTGGCTGTCAATAAAGTGGACAGCGAGAATCAGGAGATGGATGTATATGAATTTTATTCGCTGGGGCTGGGGGATCCGATCGGGATCTCCGCAGTGAACCGTCTCTCCTTCGGCGAGCTTCTGGATCGCATCACGGAAGGATTCCCGGAGCAGACAGAGGAGGAGTCGGAAGATATCATTCGCACGGCCATCGTAGGGCGCCCGAATGTCGGGAAGTCCACCCTGATCAATTCGCTTCTGGGCTATGAACGCTCGCTCGTGGCGGATGAAATGGGGACGACGCGAGATGCGGTCGATTCTCTCTGGACCTACAAGGGAAAGACCTTCATCCTGGTCGATACCGCGGGCATGAGAAAGAAGAGCAAGATCGATGAGCCGCTGGAAAAATACAGCGTCATCCGTTCTATCCGTGCCATCGATAACTGTGATGTGGCGATCTTCGTACTGGATGCGGTCGATAAGCTGACGGAGCAGGATAAGAAGATCATCGGCTACATCCACGAGGCAGGGAAGGGCCTGCTCCTTTTCGTGAACAAATGGGATGCGGTCGCCAAAGAGACGAATACGATGGTGGAATTCGAGAAGGAGATCAAGAATGGTCTGCCATTTGCGTCCTATGTGCCGATGCTCTTCGGCTCGGCGCTGACGAAGCAGCGCATCCATCGTCTCGGGGATATGATCTACAATGTGGCTGAGCAGCAGAGTCTGCGTATCCCGACATCTGTCCTGAATGACCTTTTGGAGGATGCGAAGATGGTGAATCCGCCGCCGGCACATTCCGGCCGCGTGGCGAAGATCTACTACATGACGCAGGTGGGGATCCGTCCGCCGACGTTCGTCATGTTCGTCAATGATGCGAACCTGATTCATTTCTCTTATGTCCGTTTCATCGAGAACCGGCTGCGTGAGTCCTTCAGCTTCGAAGGTACGCCGATCCGCATCGTGGTACGAAGCAAGAAGGATGGTGAAGAGGCGTGATGGATGGCATAGTTTGGATCGTGCTGGCGTACTTTATCGGCGCGATACCAAGCGGATATATTATAGGCCGTGTATTTTATGGTGTGAATCTGAAAAAGGTGGGGAGCGGCAATATCGGAGCGACGAATGCGTATCGTGAGCTGGGCGCCGTCGCTGGTCTTTCCGTCTTTATCTGCGACTTTTTGAAGGGATTTCTTGCGGTGCATCTGGGAATGCCGGATCCCACGCTGGTACTTGCGTGTGCGATCTTTGCGATCGTCGGCAATGACTGGTCCGTTTTCCTGAAGTTCAAGAGCGGCAAGGGCGTCGCCTGCGGCGTAGGTGCCTTTGCCTATATCTGTGCTCCAGCAGTGCTGGCGGCCTTCCTGGTATGGCTTGCCATCTTCAAGTGGAAGCACATCGTATCCCTTGGCTCCATCGTGGCAGCACCGGTCGTAGCGATCGTCATGTTCTTCATGGATAAGCCGATCGAGTATGTGGCATTTGCTGCCGTCGCTGCCATCATCATTATCGGTAAGCATAAAGACAACATCGGGCGGCTCCTTCGCGGAGAAGAGAAGCCGATTTCCCGGGAAAAGAGGTAGCAGATGAAAGTAGCTATGATAGGCGCCGGCGGCTGGGGGACAGCGATGATGATCTCCCTCGCGGCGCGGCATGATGATCTTTTCATGTACTGCAGAAATCCCGAAACAGCGCAGGAAATACAGAAGAGCCGCGAAAATAAGAACTACCTTCCGGGCTGCCGCATCCCGCTCCATGTGAAGATCACGAGCAGTCTGGAGACAGCGGTGAAGGGGGCAGGCTGTGTCATCCTCTGCACCCCGTCACATGCGGTCGAAGCCATGGCGGAAAGTCTCGTACCGTGGCTGGAGAAGGATACCGTAGTCGTCTGTGCGTCCAAGGGACTTGCAGATCATGCCGGTCATCGACTTTCCGAGGTCATCACGGATAAGGTGAAGGGCATCACGAAAAAAATCGTCGTCCTCTCTGGTCCGAACCATGCTGAGGAAGTCGGCCGTGGGCTGCCGTGTGCGACCGTCGCCGCTTCCGAAGTGCCGGAAGCGGTGCAGGTGGTACAGGACCTTTTCATGAGTCCGGTCTTCCGCGTGTATCGCAGTGACGATATCAAGGGCGTCGAGTACGGTGGTGCGCTGAAGAATATCATGGCGCTCGCCTGCGGTGTGCTGGATGGCATCGGCCTCGGCGATAACAGCCGCGCCGCTCTCATGACACGCGGGCTGGTCGAAATGACCCGCTTCGGCGTACATTTCGGCGCACAGATGACGACCTTCTTCGGCCTTTCCGGGATGGGAGATCTCGTCTGCACCTGTACATCTGTCCACAGCCGCAACCACACTGCCGGTATGATGATGGCAGAAGGCAAGACAGCAAAGGAGATCACGGAAGGCACGAACATGATCGTGGAAGGGATCCGCACAGCTCGTCTGGTGCATGATATCGCTGTCCGTGAGCATATCGATATGCCGATCACGGAAGAGGTCTGCCATTTGATCGATGGTGACCACACGGCATTGGAGGCGCTCGAAGCCCTCATGCGCCGCGCCAAGAAGGCGGAGTCTGAGACGTATCCGATGTAATAGGGACTGGTAGCTAGTGACTAGTGACTAGTGACTAGTGGCTAGTGACTAGTGACTGGTGACTAGGGATTAGGGGCGCAAAGTGACTGGTGACTTACATGCCTCTTTCGGTCATCGCCCTATTTATACTCTGCGGCGCTTTTGCGTGTTATGCGCCGCACTACAACCCCGAACCCTGAACCTTCCCCCTCAAAGAGCACCGACGAAAGTCGGGTGCTCTTTTTGATTTTCCTATGCTATAATAGAAGCCATGGAACAGAAAAAATTATCACAGAAGAAAACCGTGTCCTTCATCACACTTGGCTGCAAGGTGAACCAGTATGACAGTGACGCGATGCGTACCCTTTTCGTCCGGAACGGGTACAGCCCGGCAGAGGGTGATGACGCGGATGTCTATGTCATCAATACCTGCTCTGTCACCAGCGTCGGTGACAGGAAATCTCGCCAGATGGTGCGCCGCATCCGCCGCGCGCATCCGGATGCCATCATTGCCGTCGCAGGCTGCTATGCCCAGCTTGCGCCGGAGGTCTTCGAGAAGATGGGGGATGTCGATGTCATCGTCGGCCATCAGAACCGCACGCATATCGTCGAGTATGTGGAGGAAGCGAGAACAGCGGAGCAGCCGCTGAACGAAGTCGTGGACATCATGAAGGTGAAGGATTTCGAAAATATGGAGGTCGACCCGGAAGGAGAGGTCAAGACCCGCGCCTTCATCAAAGTGCAGGAAGGCTGCGACAATTACTGCACCTTCTGCATCATCCCCTATGCGCGAGGCAAGCTGAAGTCAAGAAAGCAGGAGGATGCCGTTTCCGAGATCCGGAAACTTGTCGCTCGCGGCTATCGTGAAGTCGTGCTGACAGGCATCCATCTTGGCAACTATGGCAAGGATCTCCATGACGGGACGTCCCTTTCCAGCCTTGTCGCCGAGCTCGTCAAGATTCCGGAGCTTCTCCGCATCCGCTTAGGCTCTATCGAGTCCGTCGAGCTTTCGGAAGAGCTGATCCGGATCATCCAGAATGAGCCGAAGGTGTGCCGTCACCTCCATCTACCCATCCAGTCAGGCTCCGACAGCGTGCTGAAGGGGATGAACCGCCATTACCGCCTTGCCAAGTACAAGGCACTGATCGCCGAACTGCGCGATAAGATCCCGGGCCTTGCTCTGACGACAGATCTCATCGTCGGCTTTCCGGGAGAAACGGAAGAAAATTTCAAGGAAACACTGGAGACATTGAAAGAGATCCGCTTCTCCGGTATTCACGTATTCCCGTACTCCCAGCGCACCGGTACGCCGGCGGCGACCTATCCGGATCAGGTCTCGAATGAGGTGAAAAAGGAGCGAGTCCATCGCGTACAGGAGCTGGAAAAAGGCATCGCGAAGGACTACCGCGATCAGTTCCTCGGCAAGGTCGTCCATGTCCTCGCCGAAGAGGTCAAGAACGGCTGGTACGAGGGGCTTACGGATGAATACATCCGCGTCACCATCCGTAGTGAAGGTGTAGAGCGGGGCATCATGTACCCGGTCCGCATCACCGCCATCACCGAAGAAGGAATGGTGGGGGAAGTCGTTACCGCGTGATGCTAAATGGCCCCTTTTGAAGAAAGGATCCGAATTCGGGCCTGTGAGGTCAATACCTATAGCACCTCGCAGCCTTTCATTTACCATTTAAGGAGGAATCACCATGTCTGACTGCATTTTCTGCAAGATCGCTGCCGGAGAAATCCCGAGCACCAAAGTTTACGAAGATGACAACTGGTTTGCGTTCAAGGATATCGAGCCCTGCGCACCGGTCCATATCCTTGTCATTCCTAAAAAACATGTCGACAACATTCTGGCTTTCGACGAAGAGTACAACAAAAACTTCTCCGACTTCTTCCTTGTCGTGAAGAAGATCGCGGAAGAAGCCGGTCTGAAAGAAAATGGCTTCCGCCTCGTCATGAATACGGGCGAAAAAGCAGGACAGTCCGTCTTCCATTTCCACGCTCACATCATCGGCGGCAAAGAAATGGGCTGGCCGCCATTCCCTGAAAAATAATGAGGAATGAGGAATTAGGAATTAGGAATTAGAAATGAAGGTGGCGGCTTTGCCGAGATCCTTCGACTCAGGTCGCAGCTGTTCTGGCATTCATTATCTCACATACGACGTTTCTCGCCGCTCAGGATGACGAAACGGGGCGATGCCCGAAGGCTGGAGGATAGAAGTCAGATGTCTCCTAGTCTCTTGGTCTAATCCCTAATCCCTAGTCCCTAGTCACTTTTTTTCATAAAACAGATTGACAGAATGCCACTTGTACTTTATACTAATTAAGTGTGCAATAGCACCCCATCAGTCTTATTGGGAGGGAGGGATATAGATGTCTGAAATCAAAGTTCAAAAGGGCGAAACTCTTGAAAGTGCTCTTCGCAGATTTAAACGTTCCTGCCAAAAAGCCGGGGTTCTTTCTGAAGTAAGAAAACGTGAACATTATGAAAAGCCCAGCGTAAGACGTAAACTGAAATCTGAAGCCGCTAGAAAACGTAAGTTTAAATAATAGGTTGTAAGGTGATTAGTTTTGTCAATCAAAGAACAGCTCATGGCTGACATGAAAGCAGCTATGAAAGCGAAAGAAGAAGGAAAGCTTGCTCTGAACACGATCCGCATGGCTCGTGCTCACATCAGACAGGCTGAAATCGACAACGGACACGCGGACTTCAATGATGATCAGGTTCTTGCGGTTCTCCGGAAAGAAGTGAAGCAGAGGAAAGAAACTCTGTCTGAGATCGAGAGTTCCGGAAGAGAAGACCTGGTTGAACAGACCAAAGCGGAGATCGATGTACTTGAGAAATACCTGCCGGCAGAAATGACTCCGGAAGCCGTCGAAGCAGCAGTCAAGGAAATCGTCGATGCCATGGATCCTGGGCAGAAAAACATGGGCTCTGTGATGAAAGCTGTCATGGCGAAGCTTAAAGGACAGGCAGACGGAAAGCTGATCAATCAGATCGTCCGCAAACTGCTTGCTTAGGCGAAAGGCTTGACAAAGTAAGAAGCGTGGTGTATTCTTAATTCATAAGTTCATATGCTGCGTCAAAGATGACTCATTCCTACCGGGATGGGTCATTTTCTATTGATTCATATAGCTTATTTTCAATCTAAAAAATGGTGGAATTCAAGAAAGTCTATAGGAGGACTCAAATGAACAAAAACTTATTGTACTGCATCCCTGCTGGACAGTATGGCAAAGAAGGGGTACTTTCTTTACTGGCACAGCATCCGGAAATTCGGTTCGTCTCTCTGGTCGGAATCGATCTTGCAGGCAATGATACAGATGAACGCATCCCGATCGAGATCTTCATGAAGGACTACGAAGATTTCTTCGCTGGAAAAGCTGTCCAGACAGATGGTTCTTCTGTCGTGTTTATGAATATCGCCACACTGAACGATGCTCGCGTCGACATGGTCGCTGACAGCACCGTGAATTGGTATGTAGACTATAATGATGATAACGTAGATGAAGAAACCGGTCTTCCGATCGGCACGCTCCGCATTCCGAGCTTCCTCATCCACAATGGCAAATTCATTGATTCCCGTTCCATTCTGAAGCAGTCCTGCGAATATGTCGCTGACCGTCTCAGAAAGCTTCTGGTCGGTGCACAGGTCAAGGGGATGGAAAATTTCCCATTCTCTGAGATCCAGGACATCGTATTCACCACCGGCACAGAGCTGGAATTCTGGGTGAAGACACCGAGCGAGAAGGAGACCGTACAGCATCTTTCTATTTCCCAGCGCCTGCAGGAGCAGTACTGGCAGCGCATGCGCGGCAATGTCCGCACCGCTATGGAACAGGCGATCGAAGAACTCGATGCCCGCGGCATGCATGTAGAAATGGGACATAAAGAAGTCGGCGGGATCAAACCTAAGATCGATGATGACGGTCATATCTTCGATGTCTGCGAACAGCTTGAGCTCGACTGGCTCTTCTCGACAAACCCGCTGCAGGCGGCAGACAATGAACTGGAAGCCCGCATTGTGGTTCGTGAAGTATTCCGCAGAAACGGGCTCGACGTCTCCTTCCGTGCGAAGCCGATCATCGGCGTCGCCGGCTCCGGGGAACACACCCATGTCGGCTTTGCCGCTCTTCTCAAAAATGGCAAGACCATCAATCTTCTGGCGCCGGAGGATATGCAGGCGGATTTCCTCTCCACCATCGGCTATGGCTTCATCATGGGCATCCTCAACAACTACGAAGCAACGAATCCATTCGTTTCCTCGACCACCGATGCTTTCAACCGCCTGAAGCCTGGCTTCGAAGCGCCGGTCTGCATCGTCACCTCTCTGGGACATAAGCCGGAACTGCCGTCTCGAAACAGATCCATCCTGATCGGGCTCATCCGTGATATCGGAAATCCGAAAGCCACCCGCTTCGAGCTCCGTGCGCCGAACCCGTTTACCAATACCTATCTCTGCGTTTCCTGCCTGTACCTGACCGCTTTGGATGGCATCGAGTATGCACTCGCTTCCGGGAAAGGTCCGGAAGAACTTCTCGCCGAGCTTTCTAAGAAAGCCGGAGAAGAAGCCGGATACCTTGACAAGGATAGAGAATATCGCTGCGAAGACAACGTATTCGAAGACTATACGCAGGAAGAACGCGATGCTGTCTTCGGCAAGCCACCGGCTACCGTCTGGGACAATGTCAAGATCATGAAAGCCAATCCGGACAAAGTCGCTGCGCTCACCAAGAGCGGTGCGATCTCTGAACAGATCGTAGACTCCTTTGTCGCATCCATCCTTTACCGCTGGAAGAATGAGCTGATCGATCGGATCATTCCAGGCACCGAACTGGCTGTCAGAGGATATAAGAAGCTCGATAACGACGATAAGATCGATGAAAAACGTTGGAAATCCATCAAGGCGAAGCGCATCGAGCTCGCTAAGGATACAGAGGATGAGAAATGCCTCTGCACCCGCCTGAAGGAAGCTCTCGAGGCGAATGACTTCGATACCGCTTCCACGCTGCAGGTGGAAATGGCAAAGAAAGCAGAAGCACTGGAAAAAGAATATCGCGTCTATGCGTTGAATATTCTGGACTAGAGAAATGCTGGTGCATCAGGGCGAGGGGAAAATGAAATTTCTAATCCCTAGCCACTAATCCCTAGCTACCAGTCACCAGTCACTACAAACTATACATTCATCTGGCCGAAGATGACCTATTCTCTGGATACCCAGAGCGTAGGTCATTTTTATTTTACAGGCAAACTCAAATAGGGGGGACAACCTGGATGAGACGTTTATGGAAAATGGAGTACTGCTACTCCACGCTGGGGTTTCGCCAGCTGTGTAAAAGCACATAGAGATTAGGGGTTGGAGGTTAGGAATCAGCGAACCTCCCCCATATGCAAACAGCAATCAAAGACCAACAATCCACGATTATCAAGCAGGAGGAATTCAAAATGATCAACAACGACTTACTGTACTACATCCCGTCCGGTGAATTTGGCAAAGAAGGCGTCCTGGGACTCCTCAAGACCCATCCTGAAATCCGCTTCGTTTCTCTGGTCGGCATCGATCTGGCTGGCAATGACACCGATGAAAAGGTGCCGATCGAACTATTCCTGAAAAACTACGATGATTTCTTCGCCGGTACAGCCGTACAGACCGACGGCTCCTCTGTCGTTCTGATGAACATCGCCACACTGAATGATGCCCGCGTCGACATGGTCGCAGATGCCAGCGTAAACTGGTACATCGACTACAATGAAGACAACCTGTACAGCAATGGCCGTCCGGTCGGCACGCTCCGCATCCCATGCTTCCTTCTGCACAATGGCAAATTCATCGACTCCCGTTCTATCCTGAAAGAATCCTGCGCTTTCGTCGCTGAGAAGCTGAAAGGCCTTCTGGCAAGCGGCAAGCCGGTCAAAGGCATGGAAGATCTGCCGGTCGATGAGATCGAGGATATCAAATTCACCATCGGCACGGAACTGGAATTCTGGGTCAAGACACCGAGCGAAACAGAAACGGTACAGCACCTGTCCATTTCTCAGAGACTGCAGGAACAGTACTGGCAGAGAATGCGCGGCAACGTCAGAACTGCGATGGAAGAAGCCATCGAAGAACTGGATGCTCGCGGCATGCATGTAGAAATGGGGCATAAAGAAGTCGGCGGTATTAAACCGAAGGTCGACGATCTGGGACATACCGTCGATGTCTGCGAACAGCTCGAACTTGACTGGCTCTTCTCTATGAATCCGCTGCAGGCGGCTGACAATGAACTCGAAGCCCGCATCATCATCCGCGAAGTCTTCCGCAAATACGGCCTCGATGTTTCCTTCCAGGCAAAACCGATCATCGGCGTTGCCGGCTCCGGCGAACATACCCATGTCGGCATCTGTGCATCTCTGAAGAATGGCAAGACCATCAATCTTCTGGCACCGAGCGATATGAAAGCCGACTTCCTCTCCACCATCGGCTATGGCTTCATCATGGGTATCCTGAAGAACTACGAAGCAACGAATCCATTCGTCTCCTCCACCACCGATGCCTTCAACCGTCTGAAACCGGGCTTCGAAGCTCCGGTCTGCATCGTCACCTCCCTTGGCCACAATCCGGAAGTACCGTCCCGTAACAGAACCATCCTGATCGGTCTGGTTCGCGACATCGAAAACCCGAAAGCCACCCGCTTTGAACTGCGCGCACCAAACCCGTTCACCAATACCTATCTCGCTGCCTCCTGCCTCTTCCTGACCGCACTGGATGGCATTACCTATGCGATCACCTCCGGCAAAGCACCGGCAGACCTCCTCGCAGAACTCTCCAAGAAACCGGGCGAAGCGGCTGACTATCTCGAAGCAGGCCGTGCCTATCGCTGCGAAGACAACGTATTCGAAGACTTCACCCAGGAAGAACGTGATGCTGCTTTCGGTAAGCCGCCGGCAACCGTATGGGAAAACATCAAGACCATGAAGGCAAACAAAGACAAAGTCGCTGTCATCACCGCCGGCGACAGCTTAAATCAGGTCATTGTAGACTCCTTCCTTGATTCCATCGAATACCGCTGGGAAAATGAACTCGTTGACCGCATCATCCCGGCTACAGAAGCACTCGTCAAGAGCTTCAAGAAGCTTTCCAGCGAAGATGAACTCGATGAAGAACGTTGGGAATCTATCGCAGCAAAGAAATATGAACTCATCAAAGATACCAAAGCTGGCAAGTCTATCGCGACCAAGCTCAAAGAAGCCCTGGAAGCCAAAGACTATGACACTGCTTCTGATCTCCAGATCGAACTCTCCAAGAAGTCCGAAGCACTGGAAAAAGAATACGCTGTCTATGCGCTGAACATTGTCGGCTGATAGAAAGCAATAAAAATAGAAAAAAGAAAAACGCTGACCGAGATTTTCGGTCAGCGTTTTTTGATGGTTTCAGAGAAAAATGAGGAATGAAGGTAGCGGCTTCGCCGCATTTTAGATGACGGTATTCCCGTATCGTCAGCCTTCCCCTCGAGGGGAAGGTGCCCCGAAGGGGCGGATAGGGCACAGGCGGTATGAAAGAGAGCGGGAAGGAGTGTCTCAAGTCGACGATTTATGAAAGTACCCTATCCACCGCTCCGCGGTCCCCCTTCCCCGATGGGGAAGGCTTAGTGGTGGGAATAGCAGCGATATGGGGGAAAACGCATTTCCAAAATACGGGGGGAGCCAACCCCGTCTCGCTACGCCAGGCAGCCCCTTCCAGAGGAAGGGGCGAGAATGTGGGGCGTTTTGAGTGTATCTATCCCTCCTTCCTTTGGAAGGAGGTGCCCGCAGGGCGGAGGTTAGGGGCGCAGAGCGGAGTGAAAGATGATGTGAGGCTATCCATTTTTCTAGGGAAACGCTGATTAAATCTGATAACGATTTAATCAGTATTTCCCTCGTCACCAGTATCCACTCATTTTACCGCTGTGAATGTGAGCGACTTTGTATCGAGTGAAAGAGTATAGGTGGCGTCTGTGCCATTTTCCTTCGTGTGGAAGAGGATCTGTTTCTTCTCAACGGTGAAAGAAGAGGCACCATTGATATTTTCCAGCTCAGCGGTAGAGAAGGCGCTCTTGAAGGCGGCGCCTTTATAGGAAACGATATGCGCGCCGCCGGCTTCGCCGGTATCGACAAGGTAGAAGCGCAGGCCATTCGCGTCATTCACAAGCGGCGTGATGGTGAGCTTGGCATCTGCAAAGCCGGCTTCTTCGCTTACGAGGACGGGGAGAGCGGTGAGAGACAGCGCACTCTCTGATGCTTTCGTCGTGAAGATGAGGTCAGCCTTGCCTTCTGCGCCTGCGGTGAGGTTTACGTCGAGCCGTTGGTCACTCGTGAGGGCGGTGTGGAAGGCGGCCTCCCCGGAATTGACGGCCAGGATCGTAGGCTCGCCCGTGATCCAGTTCGCGGAAACAGAGGAAGCGAGGGTGAGGGCTGCGAAGGCAGCAGTCAGTAACATTTTTCGCATAGGAGACTCCTTTCATGAATGAGAAATGATAAGCAGTGAGAACACCGCATGGGGATGAAAGGACAGGAGCATCGTATCCGGAGTCCTGAACCACAGTCGTAAAAACTGCTATTTATTCTCATTATATAGAAAATTCGAGCATGTTTCAAGCCGGGCGGAGGGGCGGGAAAGCTCCTCCGCCTTTCTTGCGACCGATCCTCAGTCACTAAAAAACATGCAAAAAGAGCCGGCTGAAATACAGCCGGCTTGAAATGCAGCAATCAGATGATCGATCAGATGTCTCTGTTTACTTTATGAGAACGAAGGCAACGAGTGCAGACATTCATTCTCTTGACCTGTCCGTCAACCAGTACGCGAACTCTCTGGATGTTCGGTTTCCAGGTTCTCTTTGTTTTCAAATGGGAATGGGATACATTGAATCCCGTAGCGGTTCCCTTGCCGCAAACTTCACAATAGTTAGCCATGTGCTACACCTCCTTGCACTTCCGCGATTGCAACATTCATACTATATCACAACTCTTTTTTTTACGCAAGTATTTTACAGCAGAGTATTTGAAGAATTATAATAAGAGTAAAGGCTAGACGGGAGTGCGTCGCGTAAAGCGTCGCAAAGATTTATACCAGGGGATCGTGACGCGCAAGGAGCCGCGTCACGATCCCCTGTAGGCCCCGTTCCATGTCAAGTCCGCATCTGTCACACAAAGGAGGTCATCCATGAAACTATCTGATTCCGTCCAGTACCTGAAGGGCGTCGGCCCTCGGATGAAGGAGAAGCTGGAGCGCCTCGGTATTCATACCGTAGAAGATATCCTTTCCTATTTTCCGAGGCGCTATCAGGACTGGACGAAGGTCACGCCGATGGGAGATCTCGTGCCTGATGAAGAGGCTGTGGTCTACGGAGAGGTGGTGGGCCTGAAGGAGATCCATCCCCGAAGAAGCATGTCGATCCTGAATGTCATGATCGTCGATGATACGGGCGCGGTGGTGCTCACGTATTTCAATCAGCCGTGGAAAGCCGATCTTTTTCATCGTTCGAAGCATGTGCTGGCATATGGCAAGGTGGAGTATGGCTACAACAGGAACCAGATCAGCAATGCGGAGATCGAGACCATCGAGCCGGAGGACCTGCCGTCCTTTCAAAAGCTCGTCCCTGTATACGGACTGACCGAGGGCATCAAGACACCGCAGCTTCGGCGTATGATCGAGGGAGCGCTCGCGCTGGTGGAGGATGCGGATGAGAATCTTCCGGAGGATACCGTCCGGAGAGAGAAACTGATGGGACGGCTTGCGGCCATCCGTGCGATGCACGATCCGAAGGACTGGGCCGAGCAGAGAGAAGCGCGCAGACGGATCGCATTTGAAGAATTGTTCTTCATGCAGGCAGGTGTTCTGCTCCTGCGTAAAAAGAGAGAAGAGGGGAGAGAGAGCATCAAGTGCGCGCCATCCGGTGAACTCGTCAAGAGGGTGCGCGAGCAGTTCCCCTTCCGGCTGACCGAGGGGCAGCAGCAGGCCTTTCGCGATATCGAGGACGATATGGAAGGGCTCATCCCGATGAACCGTCTGGTGCAGGGGGATGTCGGGAGCGGCAAGACCGCTGTCGCGGCACTCTCGCTCGCCAAGATCGTGGAGAATGGCTATCAGGGCGCACTCATGGCGCCGACCGAGGTCCTGGCAGGGCAGCACTATGAGACATTCCAGCATTTCTACGAAGGCCTTCCCATCCGTGTCGCTTACCTCTCCGGAAATACGAAGACCTCTGAGCGGCATGAGATCCTGAAGCAGCTGGCAACAGGGGACATCGATGTACTGATCGGTACCCATGCTTTGATCGAGAAGGATGTCATCTTTGCCCATCTGGGTCTTGTCATCACCGATGAGCAGCACCGCTTCGGCGTGAAGCAGCGAAAGGCATTAGAAACGAAGGGGGGCTCGCCGCACATCCTCGTCATGACGGCGACACCGATCCCAAGGACCATGGCGCTCTCCGTTTATGGCGATCTCGACGTCTCAGCCATCCGCGGGATGCCGCCGGGAAGACATCCGGTGAAGACTTACGCCATCGGGAGTGATATGCTTCAGCGTGTTTTCAATTTCATGGGACGTGAAATGGAAGCGGGACATCAGGTGTACGTGGTCTGTCCGCTCGTCGAAAAGAGTGAGAAGCAGGACCTCGCCTCCGCCGTTTCCGTGTATGAAGAGCTGCGCGACCGCGTATTTCCCATGTTTCCCGTAGGCCTTGTCCATGGGCGGATGAAGAACAGCGAGAAAGAGGCGGTCATGCAGGCCTTTCATCGGGGAGAGAAGAAGCTCCTCGTCGCCACATCCGTCATCGAAGTCGGCGTCAATGTACCCAATGCCACCATCATGTTCGTCTACGGAGCCGATCGCTTCGGCCTTTCGCAGCTGCATCAGCTTCGTGGCCGCGTCGGGCGCGGGGAGGCGCAGGCTTACTGCATCCTTTACTCGGATAATCAGAATGAGATCACCCAGCTCAGGATGAAGCTGATGTGCGAGATCCAGGATGGATTCCTCCTGTCCGAAAAAGATCTCATCCTGCGCGGCAGCGGTGAATTCTTCGGCTATCATCAGCATGGCATGCCAGACCTCAAGGCGGCAGATATCGTGAAAGATCTCCCGCTCCTCGAAGAAGCGAGGAAGGAAGCGCAAAATGCCATGGAGCGGGGCATGGATTTCAGGAAAGAACTCGCGCATCGATTTGGAGGGGCGTTCCTTGAAAAATTGGGGGGGAGAAGTGACTGGTGACTAGTGGCTAGGGATTAGGAGCCTCAAGTGACTTGTGACTAGTGACTGAAATGCCACCTTCGGGTATCGCCACCATCTATACTCCGCGGCGCTTCCATATTTTTAAGCGCCGCACCACCATTTCTCATTTCTAATTTCTTATTCAAGCGAGGCTTTCAACCGTAATCAAGGGGCGCTCTGCCCCACAGGCTAACCTTGAACCCTCAAAAATCATACAAGACACAGCTCTGTGATTTATGGTATAATGTTTTAATTGAAAAGAATGCACCTCTTTGGCATATGAGGGGATGCGGATCCTAAGGATCTGCATTTCCGGGCTAGAGAGCTAGACATGACATCACATAAGTAACCAAAGTTTTTGAATGGAGGCTATGATGAGAGAAGACAAATTTGGCAAGCAGGGACTGACTTTTGATGATGTGCTGCTGATCCCGGCACATTCGGATGTCCTTCCGCGCGACGTAGATGTACGCACCCACCTTACACAGAATGTCACACTGAATATTCCGGTCATGAGCGCCGGCATGGATACCGTCACTGAAGCAGAAATGGCGATCGCCATGGCGCGCGAGGGCGGTATCGGTGTCATTCACAAGAACATGAGCATTGATGAGCAGGCCAGAGAAGTGAAGCTGGTTAAGCGTTCGGAACACGGCATCATCGTGGATCCGATCTACCTCGCTCCGGACAACACCCTGTCGGATGCGGACGAACTGATGAACAAATACCATATTTCCGGTGTGCCGATCACAGAGAATGGCAAACTGGTCGGCATTATTACGAACCGTGATATGCGTTTCGAGACGGATCTGTCCCGTCCGATCAGCGACATCATGACTTCGAAAGGTCTGATTACCGCTCCGGAACATACCACCATGGAAGAAGCGAAACGCATCCTGCAGGCGCACCGGATCGAAAAACTGCCGCTCGTGGACGATGACGGCCATCTGAAAGGTCTCATCACCATCCGTGATATCGAAAAGATGAGAAAATACCCAAATTCGAACAAAGACTCTGACGGCCGCCTGAAGGTGGCTGCTGCCATCGGTGTCACTTCGGACGTGGAAGACCGCGTCGAAGCGCTTCTCGATGCCAAAGCAGATGTCCTTGTCATCGATACCGCACATGGTCACAGCGAAGGCGTGCTGCAGACCATCCGCCGCCTGCGCAAAGCCTTCCCGCATCTGGAACTCATCGCCGGAAATGTCGCAACCTATGATGCGACCAAGGCACTGATCGAAGCCGGCGTATCTGCTGTCAAAGTCGGCATCGGACCTGGCTCCATCTGCACGACCCGCGTCATTGCGGGCATCGGTGTACCGCAGATCACAGCGATCTATGACTGCGCGAAAGCAGCCGAAGGCACCGGCATCCCGATCATCGCTGACGGCGGCATCCAGTACTCCGGTGATATCGCAAAGGCCCTTGGCGCCGGTGCGTCCTGCGTCATGCTCGGCAACCTCCTCGCTGGTACGGAAGAAGCTCCTGGCGAGATGATCATTTATCAGGGCAAGAATTACAAATCCTACCGCGGCATGGGCTCTCTGGGTGCTATGCAGGCTGGCAGCAAGGACAGATATTTCCAGCAGAATGCGAAGAAACTCGTACCGGAGGGTATCGAAGGCCGCATTCCTTACAAAGGACATGTCTCCGATGTCCTCTTCCAGCTCATCGGCGGTCTCCGTGCATCCATGGGCTACTGCGGTGCGAAGAACATCAAGGCCATGAATGAAGACACTCAGTTTATTCAGATTACCGGCGCAGGTCTGCGTGAAAGCCATCCGCATGATGTCAGCATCACCAAGGAAGCACCGAACTACAGCGTAAAATGATAGATATAGAAAAATCCTCGCACAATGTGATGGACGTCACGGTCTATGCACTCACCATGCAGGAAGTCCTCCAGTGGGCGAAAGAAGGGATGGAGGATGAAAAGCCCCGCCTCATTGCCACGGCCAATGCAGAAATGATCATGCAGGCGCAGGAAGACAAGGAGCTCGGGCGCATCCTGAATCATGCCGACCTCGTCGTTCCTGACGGAGCCGGTGTACTTTGGGCGGGAGAAACTCTCGGCACCCCCTTTCCGGAACGCGTGACTGGTGCCGATCTGTCTGTCGAGCTGCTAAAGATCGCATCGAAAGAAGGCTGGCCCGTCTATTTCTTGGGCGGTGCGCCCGGCGTCGCGAAGAAGGCGGCCGATCGTTTCCAGAAGTCCCATGGGGAGATCCGACTCGTGGGCTGCCATGACGGCTACTTCGATGAAGAAGAAGAGAAAAGGATCATCAAAGACATCCGGAAAAGCGGAGCTAAGCTCCTCTTGGTAGGCCTCGGCGTCCCGAAGCAGGAGAAATGGCTCTATCGTCACAAGGACGAGCTTGGACCCGTGCTGGCCATGGGCATCGGCGGCGTCTTCGATGTCATGAGCGGAAATCTGAAACGCGCCCCGCTCTGGATGCAGAAGAACCGCCTCGAGTGGGCGTATCGTCTCTACCTGCAGCCCTCCCGCATCGGACGCATGATGGCCATCCCCAAATTCATGATGGCTGTCAAAAAGTGGAAAAAAGAGCAGGGGGGCAGGGGCTAGTGACTGGTAACTAGGGATTAGGAGTTTAGAGTGACTTGTGACTGGTGACTTAAATATCACTTTCGGGCATCGCCTCATATATGATTGCGGCGAAGCCGCCACCACAACCCACAACCCACAACCCTGAACCCTGAACCCTGAACCCTGAACCCTGAACCCTGAACCTTAAACTCTTAACCCTTAAACCCAACATATTCATTTAGGAGTCAGTGATGCTGAAAAAACCAATCATTCTACCGGAAGGATACCCTTTTATCATCGTGGCACTCCTTCTTGGCGTGATCGGACTCTGGATGAAATGGTACTATGCTGCCGTCGTGCCCTTTGTACTTGCAGTATACTTCACCTATTTCTTCCGCTGTCCTCCCAGAAATGATAAAATCACTCCGGGTGATGATGTCCTCGTCTCTCCGGCGGACGGGACCGTCGTGGACGTGTGTCATGACGCGAAGGAAGACATGTTTCTGGGACAGACCTGTCATAAAATCACCATTTTCCTTTCCATCTTCGATGTACACTGCAACCGCAGCCCGATGGAAGGGAAGATCACCTACCAGTCCTATACACAGGGCAAATTCCTGCCTGCGTATGAGGAAGGGGTAGGCTTTGAAAATGAACGCGGTGCCATCGGGATCACGGGCAAGAACCGATCCATCCTGGTCATCCTCATCGCGGGGATACTGGCACGACGCGTCGTTTCCTGGAAAAATCTGGGAGACAGCCTGAAAAAAGGCGAACTCTACGGCATGATCAAATTCGGCTCCTGCACGGAGCTCTACATCCCGGGAGACTGTGAGATCTGCGTCAAAAAAGGCGACAAAGTACGCGGCGGCCTGACCGTCGTAGGGAGGCTGAAATAAGTTGAATAAATCTTGGATTGCCAATGGAGTCACAGCGGCCAATGCATTCTTTGGCGGCTTATCCATAATGATGTCTATCGAAGGTCACTGCGACCTCGCAGCGATTTTTATACTGATCGCGATGGTGGCCGATGCGCTGGACGGGAGAGTCGCCCGTGCGCTGCACACCGCCGGCCCCATGGGCGTCGAGCTCGACTCCCTCTCCGATGATATTTCCTTCGGCATCGCAGCCGGCGCGCTCATTTACTCCTACCAGCTCCATGAGCTTGGCTGGGTGGGCATCATTCCCTGCGCCCTCCTTGGTACCTTCTGTGCCTTCCGTCTGGCACGCTTCAATGTGAAGGTCACATCCGTTCATGGCTACTTCGAAGGACTGCCCTGCCCGACGACCGGCGTCATCATTTCCGCTTACGTGCTCTCCGGTGCGAAAGTCTGGAACTGGCTCATCGTCCTCTGGGTCCTTCTGCTCGCCTTCCTCATGGTGAGTGAGATCCACTACCCGGATAACAAAGGCGCAAGCGCAGACCAACTGCATGTGCCCGCGGTTGCCATCTGCTTTGCCTTCTTCGGTATCGCGACCATCTTCTACTGGCCGATCTGGGCGGCTGCCATCTGCGCTGCCTACATCCTCTTCGGCATGATGAATACCTACCTCAACCGCAGAAAAGGCAAACGGAAAGCTATCAGAAGAAAACAGAAAAGAGCACCTGAGGACATCGAACAATGAACCACTACCTCGATATAATCATGTTTCCGATACAGATCATCGTCGGGATTTTTACCATCTACTATACGGTGATCGCGTTATTCGGCATGTGGCATCGAAAAGAAACGAATCTAGCTGCCCCGAAGAGCCGCTTCGCCATCGTCGTACCGGCGCATAACGAAGCCATGGTCCTGGGGGATCTGCTGGACAACCTTCGCATCCTGAAATATCCGAAAGAACTCTATGACGTCTTCGTCATTGCAGACAACTGCACCGACAATACCGCTGATATCGCGCGCGCCCATGGCGCCCACGTCTTCGAAAGAGAAAACAAGGAACTCGTTGGCAAAGGCTATGCCATGGACTGGGTCTTCCCGAAGATCTTTGCACTGGATAAGAAATATGACGCGTTCTGCGTCTTCGACTCCGACAACCTCGTCCATCTGGATTTCCTTGCCGTCATGAACAATCGTCTCCTCAAAGGACAGAAGGTCCTGCAAGGCTACCTCTCCGCGAAGAATCCGACCGACACCTGGGTCTCCGGTACCTTCGCCATCGCCTTCTGGACCATCAACCACCTCTGGCATCTCGGCAAGTACAATATGGGCCTCTCCTCCTGTCTTGGCGGTACCGGCATGTGCATCGCTTCCGATATCGTCAAGAAATACGGCTGGGGCTGTGACTGCCTGACCGAAGACATGGAATTCGCCATGAAATGCCTCTCTCACGGCATCCGTACCTGCTGGGTACATGACGCCATCATTTACGATGAGAAGCCACTCTCCTTCATGGCCTCCTGCCGCCAGAGAAAACGCTGGGCGCAGGGTCAGTTCGACTGCTCCGAGCGCTACATCCCGATCCTTTGGAAAGAAGGATGGAAACGTCACAGCATCGTCATCTTAGACGGCATCATGCAGCTCCTGCAGAACTACTTCCTCCTCGTCTCCACCTTCTACCTTCTGATGACCTACATCAATATGTTCTACCCCTGTTTTACGGTCATCCTCTACAACGATGTGCTGGTGCCGCACCAGTTCTGGGCGATCCTGGGATTCATCCAGTCCGTCGTCCCATTGATCGTTCTCCTGCAGATCAAGGTGCCCTGGAAGATCTACCTCTACTGGCTCATCTACCCTGTCTTCATGTACTCATGGATCCCCGTCACCATCCTCGGATGGAAGGATCGCCATGAGAAAGGCTGGGTACATACCATTCACACCAGAAGCATGCACTTCGAGCAGGCCAGCCTCACCAGAAAGAAAGAGATCGACTCTTGAAACTAAGCCAAAGAACCACGGCAAGCCGTGGTTCTTTTTGTTGGTTGGCGGTGACTAGTGGCTGGGGACTGGACGTCATCCTGCGCGGACGAAAACGGCGTATGTGCGATAGCCGCATGCGGAACAAGCGTCGAAGGATCTTGCGATGAATATGGCTTACTGCCTGCTTGATAGAAAATCGAGAAAATATGTAAAATCAACATTTGAAAACTTTGGAAAATATGCAATTTAATAGAAATAAAACTATGACGCCTTTTTTATAAATGACGGAGATCACTGTTTACCTTCCATCTTTTTTATCCAAAACCGTGTAAAGTCGAAAACTTCCACGATAGTATTTTATGGAGAGAGGAAAATCCTCCCGGGAGCCGAAAGCTCCTCCACACTCCTACGTGCACAAACCTATAGGAAAGGAGAGCGGAGAGGGCTGGCGGCGGATCCGATTTCCCTCCTCCCGCCAGAAAGCGTGCTAGCCGCCGGAACGCGTAAGCCATACAAATACATAAAGACGCAGCAAGCAAAGAAAGATCTCATGCAGGATTCGCCTCCACGACAAACCCTAGAGCGAAGTTTAATCGCATAAGCGATATGAACCGTGAAATGCGCTGGTGCCAGATTGCAGGGAATGCTTCCATGGATACTTAAGAAAGCTTGCTGCGCCTTTGTGATGCAATGCCCTTCGTCCACAAAGGGCATTTTCGCATTTCTCATAATGGCCCGTGAATTTTTTTACCCCATCATTTTATAAATTGACATTTCATGTCTACTCCGCGTGCTATACTATACACAAGGGAGGGATCTTGATATATCGAATGAGAAAAGAAAAAACGAATTGGAAAATGCAGAATGTGAATCCGCAGGGGAAAGACTGCAATGACTGCGTCTTTCGGGCCATTGCCGGAGGCACGGGGATTTCATGGAAAGACACCTTCGCCGGACTGTGCCAGACCGGCCTTTCCCTGCATGCCATGCCGGACTATCCGATCGTCTTTCGCAAATGTCTGAAGGAAATCGGAGCCCGCTACGTGTATAAGTCCGCCCAAGCGCACGCCCATACCGAGGACGAAGCCAGCACGGCAGACATGACCGCGGGAGAATTTATCCGGCAGCATCCGAAAGGAAACTACGTCTTCCGCCTTTGGTGGCACGTTACCTGCGCGCGGGATGGTTTCCTCTATGACACATGGGACGCGAGCAGCGAAAAACTGCTCGAAGCGTGGGAGATCCCGCCCGGCATCGCGTCCGCGCCGCGCCCCTCCGCCCCATGGCTCTACGAAAGGAGCGAGCGCCGTCTCGCTCCTTTGGAAGACATCGACGTCGCCGCGGGCCAAACATTTCTTTTTAGAAATCCAAGTCCCGTAAACCGCGGGTATCAGGACAGCTTCGTCCGTGCCATCGCCCTCGCCGAAGGCAGGACATGGGAAGAGGCTTATCAGGATATCTGCCGCCAGGCCCTCTCTCAGTGTGATAATCCGCAGTCTACGTCCGTCGCGGCATCCTACCTCAGCCGCTATGCCGTGGGGACTTGCCGGTATTTCACGCGTGGAAAGACGCCGGTAAAAGAATTTCTCGCCTCTCATCCGTCCGGTGCCTGGGTGCTCCAGCTCGGCAAAGGCTGGGCGAGTGCGGTGGTGGATGGCGTGCTGATGGATACGAGAAATTATATCAATAAGCCGATCGAGGTCGCATGGCGACTGCGTTGAGCGGCGAATTTCAAAACCACTCCGGATTTTTTCGGAGTGGGTTTTTATTATTCCTTATATCCCAAGCCTGAGCCAGCGCGGCATCCATACAGAAATCCACTTGGGGACTGCAGAAACGAATCACCGGTTCTACAGCTATCGCATGAAACGGCAGGGGCGGAGCTGGTCCAGCGAAGGAATGGAGTACATGGTCTGGGTACTGACCGCCCGGAAGAATAAGACGTTTACGCAAGCCCTCTTGTACCATGCTAAAGGGAAGAGCTACAAAAAGATGGATAGAGCCATGCACAAAGCCGTGGTGCAGGCAGAGCGCAGAATGAGAAACTATAGGCCAGGATGCCTGGAAGGGCGTATAGGCGTTTATGGAGCTTCTTCTTCCCCCATGGGAAGACTTGCCAGAGCGATACAGAAATACTAATTAAACCGAAGCCACGGAGATTAGTAATTATCGACAGTCAAATGAATTACCGAGGAAAACTTGACACTTACCCGCCTCTTATTATCTCCTTATAGCTCTCTTGGAAAGATGGTAAAATGAAACCCTGGAACTTATTATACGAGAAAGAGGACTGGTGAGAGATATGGGATAGAAAGGGAACAACTTTGTGGAGTATGCCCTCATGCTGGGCCTGGTGGTCGGGATCGGATGGGGCGTTTTGGGGTCTTACGGAGACGGGATCCCCGGGATCTTTGGCTCCGCCGCAGAGCTTCTTCAAGCGGGGAGCAAAAGTGATAAGGTCAATGACCGTCACATGAAGTGGCTGAAGGATACGCTTCTTGCACTCACCCAAAAAGAGACGGGCTCTGGGTTCCAGTCATTTTTTGACTATATGGGCGGAATCGGAACGAATGGAAGCTATTTCGATCAAAGAAAAGGCCCGGAGTTTACGACGAAGAATGGGCTGATCGATAGTGACAGTGGGTCGATATTTGTGGGACAGATCGATTCCAGTGCGCTCCAAGATGACAGCTGGGCGATGGTCGGTTATAAGGAAAATGGAAAGCTGTACTATGCGGTCGCCATTTACAGCCCGGATAAGAATGAGGGGACGAAATTGACCGATCAGACGGTGGGGACGAAGGTCACAACGGATGTGTATCGGGTGGATCCTGCTACGAATGAGATCCTGTGTCTGGAGAAGAATGGCTCGATGCAGGTGGCAGAGAACACACGCAAAGATGGATCGACATATCATACACTCCGCGATGTATCGAAGTAAGGAACCGCGCAGGTTTATGATCAGCCCCTGTCAAGGTAGACATGGCAAATATCTAAAAAATTATAGCCGTA
>ENA-OURS01000251-OURS01000251.1-human-gut-metagenome-genome-assembly--contig:-NODE-251-length-68141-cov-60.156537_pt1 | contig 68141 bp, 58 predicted proteins | sample MGYA00242109_ERZ509010 | MGnify/ENA primary metagenome ERZ509010 (study PRJEB26280, sample SAMEA2338774) | human gut metagenome | biome: human gut; feature: human-associated habitat; material: faeces... | reverse complement strand
TTTTGTCGCTTTGCAAGCAAAATCCCACTAAACCCTATAGGTTGCGGATTTGAGGAATACATCTTTCTTTTCCCGTTGTCCTTGAAATTACATGGCGATGTAGGAATCTCTGCGTCGGGACGTAGGAAAGATTACGTCGCCATGTAGTAAAGTCTACATCGGGACGTAATTTTTGGGGTATCTATAAGGTATCATATCAGATTCTTTTTAGATTTAGCGTCGAGTTTATACGCACACGAAAAAAGTTTTTTCGAAAAAAAATTTTATGTGCAAGAAATAAATGGGGAGAAAATGCAGAAGCTGAGTGCTATTGTGACCACGATTTCTGATAAGCAGTATCATAATGATTAACTGCCTGGAGAAGGTTGTAGATAGGATTGATTTAGTAGAATGAGTTGGTTCTACTGGATGACGGAGTCGGCTCGATGGGATAAAGGAGTCAACTCAATAGGTTGATGCAAGCGTCTTCGTGAGTTGAAAGACATTACTCCTCGGGTTCCAGAAGATACCTTCTCAGCAGTTGCCACTAGGCTCAGCAGGTCTGCCGAGCCTAGTCGGCAGGTCTGCTGACTGCAGTCAGCAGCTTTGCTGAGCCTAGTGGTAACACTATATTCTAGCCGATATTTCTCTCATATCATCCGGAAGAAAAGAGATTGTCTTCTCTTTCATTTCTTGCGGAATACCGAATCGTGCTTCGGCGATGGAGCCAACGATGGCTCCGATGGTATCGCTATCGCCGCCATGAGATATGGCTAGGCGGATGGCATCCTCGAAGGATGAGGCTTGCGAGAGGAGATAGAAGGATAATGGCACGGCATCCATGCAGGTTTCATCGAATTTGCCTTTCGGATAATCTCGGGTATCGAAATCCTCGTAATAGCTGCGGGCGATATTCTTGAAGGCTTTCATTGCCTTATCATCAGATTCTTTAGAATTCTTATCTTTACTCTCCTTAGATTCTTCTGAGAATCTGCTCTTGCGGAAATGCCAGATGGCATGAGCCACGGCTTTGGCTCCCTTGATTCCTTCGGGATGGTTATGGGTAGGAAGAGCCGTTTTCTCTGCCTCTTCCAAAACCTGCGACAGGTCATCGAATAGCCAAGCCACTGGCGATACTCGCATTGCCGAACCATTGCCAAAACTATTATATGGCTGCGGATCAAGAGAACGAATCCACCCCGCGAATCTTCCGCCATACGCTCCTTTTGGAGAAGGATAGCGGCGGCACCAATCCAGCAGGCTTTCCTGATAGCTTCGTCCGTTCAGTATCGCATCGGCTATCGCCACCGTACAAATGGTATCATCGGTGAAGTCGCATCCCTCGCCGAACATCTCGAAATCATAATCAAACGTATTGTTGAACTCATATTTTGAGCCAGCAATATCTCCTATTATTGCTCCTAACATAAGCTACTAATAATCTATAACTTTACTCTATCACCTCCCAGAAGCTCTCCGGCAGGCTGATGTTCTTCATCTCTTTTGCCTTCTCGAACAATGGGGCGATGTCTTCGGCTTCGAAGCCGGCGATGCCGCAACCTATTGGGGTTACCAGAAAATGTAGCTCGGAATGATGATTGGCAAAATCAAGGAATTCCTCCACGTATGGACGGATGGTTTCCACGCCGCCCTGCATCGTAGGGATGGCGTAACTCTGACCTTGCAAGCCTACACCCTTGCCCATGACGGCACCGAAATGCAGGCGGGCAATGCGGGCAGCTCCACCACCATGCATGCCAGCCAGATTGCTGCCAAACACAAAAATCTCGTTCTCCTTTAATGAATCAATCCAGCTAGGAGTGATTCTTCCCTTCTTCATATCTTCCATATTCTTCTTATTATTAAATATGTTATTGCCATTATCAGTCGCTTCCTCGCAGCGCATGCACTCGGACATCATTCTCGGCATCGACATCTTCGGAGCACTTTCGATACAGGTGTCTTCCTCCGCGAACGACAGGTAGCTTCCGTATTCCGATGCATCGAAGTATCTCTTGAAATAAGGAATCACCACATCGTGCATCATCTTCTGACAACGCTGGGTGACGGCTGAATGGGAAATCCCCAACTGAGCGGCTACGTCCTTGCCCCGGAATCCCTCTATATAGAGCATCTTCAGAATGATGCTGTTCTTGCTGTCTCTGCCATAATAGAAATTGCCGATGTCTTCTATCGTCTGGTAAAGATCGTGCTCAAACTGGTTGTCGGTGAAAATCAGTTTCTGAAAAATTCTTTTCTTTCTTCATATCGATATATCTTTTTGATATCCGCAATCCGTTTGCAAATATATACTTTTTCTTTGAGAAAGCGGAGAAATAGCTCCTTTTTTCTCTTCTCTATGATATTAAAAGAGAAAAAAGGAGGAAAAATTAAGCAGGTATCGAAAAAAATGCATCCCGCTTTTTACTTTTCCCTTTTCTTAAGGTCATATAATCGTAACGTTCATGAAAATAAACGAATATGAGTGTAAATGACAAAGGCATAGTGGATACGCTGAAGGAGTGTCCGGAGAACGGATTCAGAATGCTGATGATGAAGTATCAGGAACCGGTTTACTGGCATATACGCCGATTGGTGGTTTCGTATGATGATGCACAGGATGCTTCGCAGGAAACTTTTGTGAGAATCTATCGCTCGTTCAATCAATATCGGGGCGACTGCTCACTGAGAAGTTGGATTTACCGCATCGCTACCAACGAGGCCCTGCGGCTCATCAGTAAACGGAAACAGGAAGAAGTTTCTCTAGAATCAGATTCAACGGGCGTCAGTCTCATCCCAGCAGATAATTATATCGACTTCGATGATAAGGTGGCAGTAAAACTGCAGAAAGCGATTCTCTCGCTTCCGCCTAAGCAGCAGCTGGCATTCAATATGAGATATTACGATGAACTTGGGTTCGACGAAATAGCGAAGGTCGCTGATTCCACGCCAGCCAGTATCAAGGCAAGCTATCATGTTGCCAAGGAGAAAATTATCAAGTACATGAATTCGAACGATTAAGTGAGAGTTCTGTGAGTTTTTAAATGGTTATTCAAAATGGAAAAGAATATGGATACAAATTTTGATTTCAACAAAACCGGGAAGTTTGACTTCGGTAAGGTGGGTAAGCGGATGCCTTATTCTACGCCAGAAGGATTCTTCAAGGAGATGGAAGCCAATATCCTGGAGCAGGTGAAGAATGACAAAACGCAGCCTGTCAGGATACAGCCGAAGAAACGATCTCTGAGGAAGGTGATTTGGACGGCTGCAATAGCTGTGGCTGCATCGGTGGCAGTACTTCTGGTACTCAACATCGATTTCTCAGCCTCTTCTTCCCAGCCTTCACAGGTGAATAACGGAATACAGGAGGTAGATAAGGCTTTCGCTCAGCTGTCTTCTGCCGATCAGGCTTATCTTCTCTCTGTATATCAGGAGGATGTGTTCCTCAACAATTAAACGGATTCAATAATAATTTAAAATGATAGAGTTATGAAACGATTTTTTGGTATTTTAATGATGGTCATCGCCATGATGACGGTTACTACAAATGTATGTGCACAGGCGCCTAACCAGAAGCAGCGCCTCAGTCGTGAACAGTTGGCAGAAAAGCAGGCTCAGTACATCTCTCGAAATTTGGGGCTTGATGAAAAGACCAACGCTAAGTTTATCGAGACCTATACTGATTATCAGAAAGAGGTATGGGCTTTAGGTCCTCGCCCTCATCACAAGAAGGGCGAAATGAAAACGGATGCTCAAACCGAACAGGAAATCAAGCAGCGTTTTGAGATGAGCGAGAAGATTCTCAACATCCGTCAGAAATACTACAAGAAGTATTCGCAGTTCCTGAGCCAGCAGCAGATTCAGCGTGTTTACGAACTGGAGCGACAGATGATGAAGCGCTTTGCCCAGAGAGGTTTTCGCAAGGGAATGGGTAAGAATGGAAGACCAGGACCAAGAATGTGGAGACCTGCACAGCAGAAGTAAAAAACAGAATAGGTTTAGCGTAATAATATATTAGTCCTCTTATACAAGGAAAAAAGATTACTTTCTATATTCAAATATATGCGAACGACGATTGGTGCAAGAGCGCGCGCCAATCGTCTTTTCTTTCTCATGTAGTTATTTCTATCATCTTTTCATAAGAGATTTTTCCTGCTTGTCCTTCCAAGCCAGAATCAGACCGATGACACCGGCATAGCTCTTTCTGCCGCCTTCTACATGGTTGCCTCTCAGATAGAGTTCGAAGAAGAAATCCTGGGCAGCATCCAGTGCCTTGCATCTTTTGCCCTGCCAGTATTGGCGGTCGCTTTTCAGCAGCCTGATTATCTCAGGACGGATATGTTTCAGATATTTCTCACCTTCCTTTTCGCCGAGGATGTCGAATACATTATATAATACATGGGGCAGAATGTGGTAATATCCGCTGAATTTCACCAGCTTATCTGCCGATGCCGTACAAACGAGATAACTGTAGAAATTCGCTTCTCCTTCGTTAGCAATGCCCAGAAAATGAGCAAACTCATGGGCATAGGTAGCAGGATAATCGTGTGCAAGAATATCGCCGTTCAGCGTAAATTCGCAGAAGAATGGTCCCATGCTGCCGGTTACACCCGACATCGAACTGATGGGCGTAAACACCATCGTCTTGGCATGCGGATGCTGGTTGAAAGGCGGATTGATGCCCTCCCGATAGCCTATCTTGTTATATTCCTTCAGAACCGCATCCCGCACCCGATTCTTCAGTTTATCATCCACAATACAATTGAATTTTTCACTCTTCCCTCTCTGTTCTTCACTCAAAAGGTTGAGGCTGTCGGCATACTGGTAGGCAAATTTCCGGAACTTCTCTTCCGAAACCTCAGCAGGCTGCATGCCAACTCTATAATAGATAACAGGCTGCGAATAGTTCAGTCCCCAAGCAGCATAAAACCATACATATACCCACAGCAGATATTCAATTACCCTTCCGAAAACCACCTTTTTCTTCGGATAGCCGCCGCTCTTGGCAGCAAGAAAGATAAACCGACGGGCGAGTTTCTTCCGTAATCCCATCTCGTAGATAGGATAGAGGACGACCCAGGCGATGCTGAGAGCTATGAAAATATCGCCCACGGCAAAAGGAAAGATGCCCGAGATGGGCGAAAGAAGGCTGCCGATAACGGGATAAACACGGTAGGTGTAGATAACTCCCCAGAGAGGAATCATCTTGGTAAGGGTGACGAGGATGAGCAACAGCAGCAGTACCCAGTGGCGCCACTTCATTCTGTCGAGTCGTAAAGTATGTAATATCTTCATCTTGTTTCTTGTTTTTTATCTTGCATGGCTCTTGAACAGAGCTGTTTTTTTTGCACTTTTTGCCCCTGATGTGCAGAGATGGTGCAAAAATACAAAAGTTTTCTGAAATATTGACATCATAAATCTGTTTTTTTAGTAATTTTGCCATATTAAAAGTTGACATAATAAATAGAGGAGGAGTTATCATGAAACAGACACTGGAATCATTCGAGGCTATGAACCTTGAATATGAGAACCTCTATAATGAGGACGATGAACGTAGAGAATATAATTCAGTCTGGTACAGCTAGTTACAATGTATTATAATAAGGCTGTAGCAGGATTGTTAAATTTGTTTTACATATAAAAAAAGATCGTTAGGATAATAAAAGACTATGCCATAGTTACTAAAGAAATGATGTAACATAGGCATAGTCTTTTTTTTATGTCCTTTCCTTGCTGGCTGTTCTTTCCTGCATTTCTATTTTTCGAAGTGCTGGTAATCTTTGCTGTGTTTCCAGTCACCTCCCCATCTGAATCCTTTTGCCTTGAAAAGCCGGTAGCAGAGATCGCCTTTCTTAATCATGTAAGCGTGGTTCTTGCTGCGGTCCAGATAGGGGCGGGCGGTGGCAGGTTCCACCACTTCTTTGCCGTTCTTCAGTCGTTTGTGGTAAGGATTGTAGAGGGTGTTGATGTCTACGGCCAGTCCCCTTCCGTGCTTCGATACCGTATGGGTATGCGAGATGAAGCGGAAGTTGAAGCTGGAGGAGTTGTTGGCTCTCATCGCCCTTTCATCGTCGGCATCCCAGTAGTCAATGAGTCTCATCCGTTCTATCGGATATTTTGCCTCGTAGAGCTTTTTCAGAATGTCGAGCACATCTGTGGCTATCGCCTTGTTCACCACCATTTCTCCCACGATGTTTCTGCCGTCCTTGTCTACGTGCAGGCATCTTATGTATCTCAGTTCGCTTCTTGCCACGGTACAGTTCTTCTTGTATGTCTTGCCCTGCATCAGGCGGAAGATATCATCAGGAATAGTGGAGATGGAGAAGAAATGCTTCTCGCCCAGTTTTCTGATGGTTTGAGAACTGACGTTTTCTCCAGGCTGCTGTGCCTTGGATGGGAGGCAGAAAAGTCCGGAAATAAACAGGCATATCATCAATATATTTTTTGCTTTCATCACGTTTCTCCTTATTTTGCTACGGGAATATAATGCGAATCCTTGATTTCACCTATCACGATGATGCTGTGCAGACTTCCGATGCAGTCGATGTTTCCCAGGGTGTTGAGCATGAAGTCCTGATAGGCTTTCATATCCCGGGCATATACCTTGATCTGGAAGTCATAATCGCCGGTGGTGTTGTAGCACTCCGTTATCTGGTCGATGGCCTGCACGGTATCCATGAATTGCTGAATCAGGTCATGGGTATGCTGCTTGAGCCGGATATTGCAGAGCACGATTACGTTGTGCCCCAACTTGTGATGGTCTACGATGGCTCCATATCGCTGGATGTATCCCTCGCGTTCCAGCCGCTTCTGCCGTTCAAAGGTAGGAGAAGGGGAGAGGTGTACTCTTGCGGCAAGTTCCTTTACGGTGAGTCGGGAGTTCTGCTGCAGTAACTTCAGTATTCTGATGTCTGTTTCATCAAGTTTTTCTTCTGTTGTCATAGTTTCTTTATTTCTGTTTTTACTGATTCTTACAGAATAATATTCTGCTGATTTGCTTAATTCGATGCAAAGATAGTATATTTTTCTGAATTACGGAGAATATTTGGCAAATAAAATTCTTCTTCTTACCTTTGCACCCGCAATTCCGGATGCAAAGCGTCATTCATCGGTAATGACAGGATAAAGAGTCATTCACATCAAATAATAATAAGGAGATAAAAATATGAGCAACGTAAGAAATATACATTTTGAGGCAGTGGGCAGCTATTTGCGCCCTGCAGAGTTGAAGGAAGCGAGAGCTAAGTTTGCTGATGGCAAGATTTCTGCCACCGACCTTCGCGCCGTAGAAGACCGGCTGATTACTGAGGTCATCAGTCAGCAGAAGGCGCATCGCCTGCCTTATATCACCGATGGCGAGTTCCGCCGCAGCTATTGGCATCTCGACTTTATGTGGGGATTCAATGGCGTGGAGCATATCGAACTGGAGCATGGCTATCAGTTTCATGGCGAGGAGACAACCAAGGGCTCTATCCAACTGACCGGCAAGATTACCGGCGAGAATCATCCTTTTATCAAGGATTTCCTGTTTGTAAAGCAGTTTGAGGAGTTGGATGCCAATGGCGAATATATCTTCGAGGCAAAGCAGACGGTTCCTGCTCCGGCTCAGTTCCTTGCCGAACTGTTCCGTGGCAAGAATGCCGAGAATACCCGCAAGTTCTATCCTAACACTACCCAGCTGATTGAGGATATTGCCCAGGCTTACCGCACCTTCTTCCAGGAGATTTATGCAGCCGGTTGCCGTACCGTCCAGCTGGATGACTGCACCTGGGGAATGATTGTGGATAGCGATTACTGGAAGGCTAAGGTAGGCACAGGTTTCACCCTTGAGCAGGAAGCCCTGCAATATCTGAAGGTGAACAATCTTGCCATCGAGGGCAAACCTGAGGGGTTGACCATCAACACCCACGTATGCCGTGGCAATTATCATTCCTGCTATGCCACCAAGGGTGCCTACGATGCCGTGGCTCCTTATCTCTTCGCTCATGAAGATGTAGATACCTTCTATCTGGAGTATGACGATGAGCGTTCGGGTGGTTTCGAGCCGTTGAAGTATGTGGCTGATGGCAAGAAGGTGGTTCTGGGTCTGGTAACCTCCAAATCTCCGGTGTTGGAAGATAAGGCTACGGTCATCGCCCGCATCCGAGAAGCAGCCAGATATATCCCCCTCGATCGGCTCAGTCTCAGTCCTCAATGCGGTTTTGCCTCTTGCGAGATTGGTAATAAGCTGACCGATGCTGAGCAGTGGGCAAAGATAGATCTGGTGAGAGAGATTTCCGAGGAAGTTTGGGGATAATGATATATTCAAGGAGAAGATGTGTTGTCTGTCATGGCTGCACATCTTCTCTTTTTTTATTTACTTTTTATCAAAAATGTTTGGTGTTTTCATGAATTACTAGTAACTTTGCACCCCGAAAATTAAAAACATCATTCATTAAGATTATCAGAGAAAATGGAATATATGTCTCAGGAAGGCTACGATGAGCTCGTGGCCGAACTTCAACACATGGTTAACGTAGAGTTGCCAGCCGTTCGCGATGCGATAGCTGAGGCCCGCGACAAGGGCGACCTCAGTGAGAATTTCGAGTATCATGCAGCCAAGCGTGAGCAGGGCAAGCTTTTGAGCCGCATCAGCTTCAAGCAGAAGGTCTTGGAGAATGCCCGTGTCATCGACAAGTCTCGATTGAAGAGCGATACCGTTGGCTTGTTGAGCAAGATTAAGATTACTAATCTCGCCAATAAGTGCAGCATGAATTATACCATAGTAAATCCTCACGAGGCAGATCTTCATAGTGGCAAGATTTCCATCAAGTCGCCTATCGCCAAGGCCCTTCTGGGTAAGAAGGCAGGTGAAGAGGTAATGGTAAAGGTACCAGCCGGCTTGCTCAAATTCCGCCTGGATAGCGTGGAGCTATAATGTATTCTTTAAAAGGAAAACTCCCGATAATTTGAAACTGATCAAACTATCGGGAGTTTCTCTTTTTATTCTAATATTTTTCCAGAATCTTATTCAGTAAGAAGGTGGCATTCTGGTTTCTTGCCACGCCCTTCTGTATCTTATAAGTATAGGTAACATCTGTGCCTAAATCTATCTCGAAACAATAGTTATGGAATTTTCCTGATGCATCATTCTCCATCTTGGAGAGCTCCAGATCGTGGGTAGCGATGATGCCGCTCACCGGCTGCTTGGCAATGGCTTCGAGGAACTTTCTCGAACCATTCAGCTTATCCAATGAATTCGTTCCCTTCAGAATCTCATCCAGAATAATCAGCGTTCGGAGTGGCTCCTTATTGTCTTCTCCACTTTCCTTGCAGCACTTTCCCTCAGCACTTTCCCTGCAGAACTTCAGCAGCTCCTCCAGTCTTATCAGCTCAGCATTAAAGTAAGAGATGCCATGCGTCAAATCGTCGGTGGTTCTCATGCTCGAGAACAATCTGAAACGGGAAATCTTCAGCTGATCCGCAAACACCGGCATACCCGCCATTGCCAGGATATAGTTCACGCCCAGCGAACGCAGGAAGGTACTCTTTCCCGCCATGTTGGCTCCGGTGATGATATAATAGTTGTCGTCCTTGATGGTGAAATCGTTCTTCACCGCCTTGGCACCCAGGAAAGGATGATAGAGATTCTTACCCTCGAACACGATTTCCGGACTTCCGATTCCTGCATTTTCAGAAACATCGCTTTCAGCATCTGCTTCCTGCTTTCCAGAAACAAATTCCGCCTCTTCTGCCTCCGGATGATTATATCTGAAATCCGCCATTGAAACCATCGCATCCATCTCGCTGATGATATGCATCCATTCCTCCATCTTCACCATATAGGTATTCTTCCATTTCAGGAAACTGCGAACCAGGAAGAAATCGCTCAGCATGAAGGCATCGGTGAAGAAAAGACCCAGGAAGTTGCCTCTTCTGTCATACCCCTTCAATATCTTTTCCAGTTGGGCAAAGGAAGGCAGGGCATCTGCCAGGGAATTCTGCATCTCCTTGCCTGATTCGCTATGGAAATTGCGCCTGTTGATAAGCTGAAGTATCTGGGCATAGGCGATGAGCTGATGGCGAAGCTTGCCGCCATTGCTGTCTATCTTGTCAAGTGTCTGCTTGCAGACGAAGAACACCACCATGTATTGAACCAACACCCACCACAGGGCGAAATCCACCGAAACCATATCGCATATCGACAAAATCACGGAACCAACGACTCCGATAATCAGCAGCCATCCGATAACGAGCGAAACCGGAGACCCAAACCATGCCGGCACCTCCATCTTCGAAACCTTCTGCATCGCATCCACCACCGCAGCAGAATCAATCTTTTTCATCTTGCCATTCACCATTTTTCCATCCGCAGTTTGGCTTCTGTTCTTTTCGCCAAGTGCCAGGAATTCCATCCGCCAGTTTTCGCCTTCTCCAGCCAATTCCTTCTGCAAATCCCTTCTTCTTTTGATTTCCTCCATGCCCAAAGGCGTTTCCCGGGTAAGATTCCTGGCGAGTGCCTCCGAACCGCCCGATGTGATGGTTCGGCAGATGCGGTTGAACAGCGAACTCTTGCCGAAAACATCGAGGTCGAAGGAATAAGGATGCTGCGGATTCTGATAGAAATCGCCCGTCTCGAAAGGCGAGAAATCGCCCTCCAAAGCCTTGATTTCGTCCTGATAAACCTTGAGCAAAGCCGAAAGATGCTCTATCTTTTCCTTGTTCTTATCGTCAAGTCGTCTGATTCCCAAATAGGCAATCAGGCACAGCGCCGCCCCCATCAGATAGTTCTGCGTATCTCCATCCATTGCGAAATAGCAGATCAGGAAGGCGAGGATGCCGCCAAAAGCCAGCAGCTCGCCCGTTATAAATCCCGTATTCTTACGCTTCAGGGCAGCCACCTCAGAAGCGTATCGGCTTACATATTGTTGATAATTCTCCTTGATATTCATACTTTTTCTTTATTTTTCTTTTTTGATGTGCAAAAATAGGTATAAAATCTAGATTTCCAAAATAAATTCTCTCATTTTAAGTCTTTTATACTTATATTCGTGATAGGAATCTGGCTTTTATGAACCCTTGGCAGTAAAAAGTGCTATGAAAATTTGGAGGTTACACAAAAACATCGTATTTTTGCATTAAAATAGTTTGAATAATGAGCAAGTATAATTTTAATATAGACAATTATCATGCTATAGGGCATGCTGATATCGAAATAGAGGGTATCACAGTTATCGTGGGTAGCAATGGCTGTGGAAAAAGCACTATGTCCCGTTGGTTGTATTATATCGTCAATACATTGTCTGTGTTAGACAGTTTCTTTTTCTCTGATTTCAGAGATGTGATTATCAAATCATTAGAGAAATATTCTACTGCGCTGGATGATATCTCAAATTATCTGGATGATGATAAAAAACGATTTTTTGACCATACCTTATCATTAATGACAATGGTAACATTGAGTAATGGTGGTGTGGAGAAGCTCGATTTTTATTATAAAAGAGCGATTGGTTCACTTGATGACATGCTGGTTAACTTCCTTCAGAAAGAGCAGAATCCTCAGCAGGTGCGTCGAGTGCTTAATCTTTTTGGGATTACTGAACAAAATCATGTTCATGAGGATATAGAACGAAATTCCATTCAGCTGTTTTCTGAATATCTTCAGAAATATGAAAACAACAAAAAAAATCGTCCCATCAGTTACTTGAAAGAGAAAATCGCTTCTGTATATCGGGAAAAGGATGGCTTTCCTGCCAGCATAAGCTTTAAGGAAGATGAAGTGGAATTGCTTGTTGATAGACTTGGAAAGATATATAGTTTAAATAATGCCATATATATAGGAACACCAGCAGCTATTTCTCTTCGTCAATCAGATAGGGTTCTGATGACTTCCTTGGCACATAAAGTGGTTCACGTAAATGAAAAAGGAAGTGAGATTACCGGCAAACAGGAATTACTTCATTCTATTAATAAAATGATAGATGGTTCTATTGTAGAAAAGGAAAATTTCGATGCTGTTGATTTAGTTTATCACAGCAACAATGGTAAGGATATTAGAATTGAAGATATAGCATCGGGATTCAAACCGCTGGTTTATATGCTTCGTCTGATAGAAAACGGGTGGCTGACAGAAAACACTTTGTTGGAGATTGATGAGCCTGAAACAAATCTTCATCCACAATGGGTGGTTGAGTTGGCGCATCTTCTTGTTCGCATCAACAAAACATTTGGAACCAAGATACTCATCACGAGTCACAATCCCGATATGGTATCGGCTATCAGGTATATCTCTGAAAAAGAGGGCTTGTTGAATACTACTAGTTTTTATCTGGCAGAGCAAAGTGAAGGTACAGACTCGTTCTACTATAAGAATTTGGGCTGTGATATTGAACCTGTATTTGAATCATTCAACAAGTCTTTTGATACTCTTCAGAAATACGTAGAGAACTATGGCGAAATTTAAGATTGGCAATTATCAGGGAATCAAGATTGATTGTTGGACTGCAAAAGATTTATTTCTCAAAAACATCATGCTGATAAGAAATCTTCTGCAGATATGCTATTGCATGTGAATGATAAGAGATTACTTTTGGCCGATGCAAAATTCCGACTAAGCAATACCAGAAATTTGGATTCAAAGGAGATAGCAAAAAAGGTTAGTGAATCAAAGGCAATGGTTACTTCTAACTATTCTTTTGATAATAGTTTCTATGTTTTGCTGACAAAGAAAGCTGCAACTCCTTCCAATTTAAATAGGCTTAGAAGAAATGTAGGAAATAATCCAAATTATCAATTTATGGATGCCGTTGAATTTCATAAACTGTTCGAGGATTAATGTTTGAACTCCGTTCCTGATGTCTTGAAAACTCAGAAACGGAGTTTTTTATAACTTTTTTCAGTCGTTTATCGCCCGATACATCATGTAGTAAGCGTATATATATGCCGATGTCGTTGTTATCATACTGATGATATTCACGCTGGTGAAGGCTGTCTGCTGGGTGTTGTCTGCCAGGTAAAACACTGCTACAGGGAGTAGATTCGAGCATATCAGCCATACCATGAAAACCAGGATAAGGGCTAAGCCCAGTTTGCGCATGTTACCTCTGTGCTTGCTGTACAGATGGCAGCCGGCTATCAGGGAGGCGATGACGGAAATCAATCCCATAGAGCTTTGTATCCAGGTAAGAATAGTTGCCGTGGGTGTTATCTGTCCGTTCTGCATCATCGTTACGAGATGAAGATTGAAGCATTGGCCCAGGATGAATGAGAGCACATAGTAAAGTACCATCAACTCGCTGCAGCGTCGTAGCAATTTTACGCCTGCCGGTAGCGTGTAGCGGAATATTCCCCATAAAGCTATAGGGGCGAGCTGCAAGACCAGTTGCTTGATGGTAACCAGGATGGGACTTATTGGAATCAGGATGGGACTTGTTCTGAAGGATAAGCCCGCTTGTCTGCAAACAGAAAATGCCAGCGAAAACAATGCGAAAATGCAATATGCATACATGGCATATTGTGCAATGCGATTTATATCTATAGAATAACTTTTTCTTTCCATAATTCTACGTATGATGATTTTATAAACAGCTTATCTTGTATAAAGCCATTGCAAAGATACGAAGTTTTTGGGAAATTCTAGCAAAATAGGTGGAAAATGTTTGGCTATGATATATACTTGTTAAAAGAATGGCAGAGAGACCGATAAAAACTCTTAAAAATCATAACGTATCTTCTTGGATATCAATGTTTGTTGCTATCTTTGCACGGTATGTACTAATAACGCTACATGGATAAATACTAATAGTGCTACATGGGTATATACTAATTGAAATATAGGTTTAATCATACAATGAATAATATGAAGTTTAATCATACAGTGAATAATATGAAGAAGATATTTTTAGGATTGGCAGCTGCACTGATGTTGACTGCCTGCAATGAGAACAGACAGCCGGAGGCAATGACCAGCGTTGACTCTGCAAGTGTAGTAACCGATTTGATGATGAGTCGTAGAAGCATCCGTGCTTACAAGGATTCCGTCATCAGCCGCGATACCCTGAACGAGATTCTGAAATGCGGCATCCATGCGCCAAACGGGCAGAACCTGCAGTCGTACGAAATCAGAGTGATAGATTCTCCTGCTCTCATCGATTCAATCACCCAAGCCGTGGTAAAGGATAATCCTAAGATAGCAGAGCGCAAGGGCTTCAAGAACATCTTTGTGAATGCTCCATGCGTGGTTTGCATCGCCTACGATACTACTTATGATATGGCGCAGATTGATTGCGGTTTGCTTGGCGAGAACATCATTCTTGCAGCATGGTCAAGGGGCATCGGTTCCTGCTGCCTGGGCAGTTCTGCCCGTTGGATACTGGATTCTCCGTCGGCCAAGCCTTACCTCGACCGCATGGCATTCTCTAAGAATTATAAGCTGCTCTACTGCATCGCCCTGGGTTATCCTGACGAATCGCCGGAGGCAAAGCCAAGACGCCAGGACATGATAAAGTTCATGGATTAAGATAAATGAAGATTGAAGTCCTGTTTCAGGACATCAACGTTTCCCTCTATAACCCAACAAAAAAAGCATGGTGCAAATCACTGCGCCATGCTCCAATAAAAGAAAGCCTTATAGTCAAAATAGAAATTAGCGATTCTAATTCTTTTTCCGGTACTAATCTTTTTCTAGTACTTTGCATTCTGAGGGTCAAAGTTGGTCCAACCGCTCATCCAGTTGTTGCTGCCATCGAAGGCTCCGATGTAGGTTACGGTGTCGAAACCTGTCCAGCCGGCGAAACTTGCGGCTCCAAGCAACGGACTGCCGGCGATAGGAGTATAACCGTCTGCGCCAACCAATGAAGCCCAACTGTCAAAATACTTGTTGCTTGGCTCTGAGAAGAAGAAGGTATTGCTGTATGACTTCTGATTCTTGTCGAGATCCTTCTTGTTGGCTGCATCATAGAGGTAATCCTCATACTTCTTGTTGGCATCAGTACCAACGGCATCCATACCTGCGAAATATACATTCTGAAGCTTGAATTTGCCTTCCTTGGCATTCTTCACGGTTTCACCCTTCTCACCATCAACAATCAAACCGATAGGCCAGCCTAAGGCCACTGAGTTGATGCAGTTTAGGTTAGAAGAACGGCGAATCTGCATGGCTGACTGGAACTTGCCGAGAGCTGAACCGTTGTTTGGATTGTATGCTCCGGCAGTAATATAATCTGTGGTGTTCTGGAACTTATCATCCAATACCTTAGGACCTACAAAGGTGATGTTAGAGAAGGTTGCCTTGGTACGAGGATCCACGGTAGCACCATCGGCGCAGTTGTCGCTCTCGAAACCGTTGCTCTGAGAGGTGTCGGCTATCTTGCTGTCGCGCAGAGAAAGACCATACTGCACCTTTCCTGAGAAACCGTTATCTGTATCGAAATCATCATCCCAGCCCTTGTAGGCTACGAGATACTTGCAGTTTACTGTACCGCCAAACCACTCGAAGGAATCATCATTGGAATAAGATACCTGAACGTGGTCAATCTCTGTGCCTGAACCTACAGAACCGAGAGTCAAACCATTAATCTCCTTATCCTTCTGGAATGGATAACCGGCAAACTCGATGCGTACATAACTCAAGGCTCCTGAGTTGTCAGCATCATCTGCGCCACCATGCTTGGTACGAGGACCACCCTCTATCTGCTGCTCAGTCTGGTTGTTCTTAGCCTTGCCGCAGAGAATGATGCCACCCCAGTCGCCAGGCTTTCTGCTGCCGGCAGCCTCTTCAGATGTAAAGACGATAGGCTCTGTGGCTGTACCCTTGGCGATGAGCTTGCCGCCACGCTCTGCGATGAGTGCCGCCTTGGTTTGCTTGTCGCCCTTGATAATCGTTCCCGGTTCGATGGTAAGCTCAGCACCATCTGCAATATATACCCATCCCTTGAGGAGATAAGTGCCTTTCTTCAAAGTCTGCTTGCCTGTGAAAACGAATTCCTGGTCGCCGTTGCCAATCTGTGTTCCGTTGGCGTTTTCCTTGTCATCTGTTCCGAAGAGGATGTGGTCGCAAGCCTTCAAGCCGCCATTGGTTGTCCACTTGTAAACTACTTCTGATCCAGGATTTGGAGAAGGAGTTGGATCGTCATTGTCACTGCTGCAGCTGCTCAACATGGCAGATGCTGCGAGGATGCCCATGCATCCTAAAAAATACATCTTGTTCATCATTGTTTCCTGTTTTATTAAACAAACATCTATTATTATCTTTCTTGAAATTCTACGGATAGTCTCTAAAATTTATAGATTGCCTGCAAACCGATGTTTCTACCCGGCTTGTAGCATCTTGCTATTTCTTCTACTTCCTTCTTGCTTCCGTCGCTATACGTTACATCAGCAAACTGCTTGTAATATATCTTTTCAGCAAGAAGATCTCTTACGTTGAGCTTCAGTTCCAGATGTTCGCCGAATTTCTTAGCCAGCGAGAAATCGATGGTGTTGCGAGGCATCTCGTAGCTGTGAGGCACTCGGGAATTGGAGTCATCGCCTGTGCTCCCCTCGCTTCTGCCCACACCGATGATTCGCTTGCCTATGCGGTTGTAGAGCAGGGCGATATCCATCTTTAATGGCTCATTCTTATAGAAGATGCCGGTGTTGATAAGGTATGGCGACTGACCCTGCATCGGTCTGTCTTCTTCCTTCGCTCCCTTCTCAAACTGAACCTTGCTCTTGATGAGGGCACCGTTAAACGACCAACTGAAATCCTTCAATCCTATGAATCCGAGATTCTTTCTGATATCCAGCTCCACACCATAGTTGTTGGCACTCTTTGCATTCTTGTAAGAGTAAATCAAGTCAGTGCCACCAGCCACCGTATAGATCCACTCGATAGGAGAATCGAAGTGCTTGTAGAAGACTGCCAGCGAAATGAGCTCTCCACGGGATGGATACCACTCATATCGCAGGTCGAGGTTATCGACATAACAGTTCTTCAACTCAGTGTTTCCCTGCACATTGCTGGCAAGGTCGAAGTCGTAATACACCGACGACGATACTTCACGGAATTCTGGGCGGTTAATACTGCGGCCATACGAAAGTCGCACCTGGTGCTGGTCGCTAATCTTATATGTTGTATTGAGAGATGGAAAAACATCATCGGTCTTGTAATGACGGCTCGATTCACTCTTCTCGTAGTCACGGGAATTGGAGATGAGTTCCATATCATTATGCTCGAAGCGGACACCGGCGTGGATGCCGAGTTTGCCAAAGGGGAGAGACAACGCCAGGTATCCGGCGCCTAAGGTGTTGTGTCCGCGGTAGTTATTGCGCATCTGCTTTTCCTCCAGAAGATACAGCTTGTCGTAACCCATGTTTGCCTCGCTGGAGAGCAGGGTTGGGATGTCGCTGTGGCGGAAGTCGGATGGCATGTTGTTATCTGAAACATTCCAGTTGTAGATAAAGTTGCGGGTCTGGTATTCTCGGCTGCGATACTCCCCATAGGCACCCACCTGCAAGTCTGGCTCAAAGTTGCCAAACTTGAAGTGGTGCTTGTCATTTACACCAAGAGAGAGAATGTGTTCGTCGAGTTGAGTCCACTCGCGGGATATGTCGTTGCCGGTGCTCAGGGCATAAACGCCCGATTCAAGAGCATCGTCGATGAGGTATCTACGACGGTCAGGCAAATGACGGTTGGCATACGCATACCCGATACTCCAGTCAAGGGCATCGCTAGTGAAGGTGTGCTTGCCGGTAAGCTGACCGTTATATGTAGTTCGACTGCGGTAGTAATACTCTGCGCTTCGCTCCAGGTTCGACTGGGCACTCACGCCATCACGCCAGGTATATCGGCTGGTAGCCAACTGGTTGAAGATGTTTTTGAGCTGATACTTGTGATTGCCGTCCTTGGAAAGGAAGGTGAAGTTGAGCATCGCTCCGAGTCTCACATTATTATTATACTGGTCGTCAACAGAGTGACGGAGATAGTTCGGCTTGTCATTTGCCGCATCATAGATGCCATAGAGGTTGTTCTCCATGTTCTCGTAGGTGCGGTATTCGTTGGTATAGTTCAAAGCAGCGAGCATGCCGAGTGTTCTTCCGCCGAGCATCCAGCGCTGGTTCAGGCTGGCCGCCAGTTTCAAGTCGCCCAAAGGCTTCCTGTTCTTCACGAGCCAATCGTTGTTAAGCCCATTTCCCAGGAGCGAAGTAGCATAATCGCCCACCGGTTTTCCGTTGGCATTGAGCTGCGGATTCAAGGCAGCATGGATGCCTCCATTCAGGCTTCTCAGTCCATTGTCGAAACCCAGGAAATCTGTTCCGGAACCTTTCGAGTAAGAAAAATTCTGAAAGGCAGAAGATGTATTCCAGTTTCCGCCCACGGCGATGTTGAAACTGTTTTCTGCCGGAATCTCCTTGGTGTTGACGATGATGAAACCGCCCGAGTAGTCTGCGGGATATTCAGCCGTTGGCGACTTCACGATGGTAAGGTTGTCAATCTGCGAACTTGGGATGATGTCGAAGGAGAATGCTCTGGAATCAGCCTCAGAACTAGGCACTGCTCCTCCGTTCACCCACACATTGTTATAACGCTGCGACAAGCCACGAACCATCACGAATTTATCGTCGATGAGGCTCACGCCTGGCACTCGGCGTATCACCTCACCCGCATTCGTATCCTGAGTTCTGGATATTTCCTGTGCCGAAACATTACTCACGATGACGGGACTGTTTTTGGCCACCTGTATCATTGCCGCATCCGTATTACGCCTTTCCACTGCGGTAACGGTCACCTCCTTCAGCTGCTGTTCATCAGGTTGCAGCGCGATCACCTGGTCTGCGTCCTTCGCCTGAACCCCGTCAATTTTTTGAGTCTTATATCCTACATAATTTATATATAGTGTATATTTCTTTTCTTTATCCAATCCATCGATCTGGAAGTTTCCGTCGATGTTGGTGATAGCCTTCACGTTGGTTCCATCCACAGTGACGACTGCACCGATGAGTGTCTCTTTCGATTTCTGGTCGATTACGACACCCTTAATCTGTTGCGCCCACGTTGGCATGCTAGCCGCTGAGAGCAATCCTAATACAATAATTCCCCTTTTAGCATTCATAACCTATATCGTTTGATTTCGGTTGCAAAGGTACGGTGGTTATATTACACTGGGGTTGCAATGAGGTTGAAAGGCATTGACGAAGCTGCGACAAAGATGTTACTTTGGCAAATCAGCTCCATTTTTTCGGAAGAAAGCATTGGCAGCTATCTGTTTCGGATATTTGTGCCGTATTCTTAATCTCCCATCAGTCTGCGATAACCATGCAGAGTCTGAGCACATTTTCTTCGAAGTGCTCCTTGTCGATGGCATTGTTCTTGAGCAGGGAACGGTAGTTGTATACGGTTTGTGGCGAATAAGACAGGATGCCGGCTATCTTTGAACTTTCGGTGATGCCTAATCTTAACAGGGCGCACACACGGAGGATAGGGGGCATTTCTCCATTCTCTTTCAGCTGGATGTGTGACGATTCTGTAAGCTGCTTGTTCAGCTCGGTTATAAAAGTTGGGTACAGAGACAGAAATGCCTTGTCAAATTCCGTCAGAAACTCCTTGTTCTCTTTCTCTGTATTGGTTGAGGAAGAAAGGAGGCTCAGCAGCTCCTTACTCTGGTTGGCCTTGATCTTTCTAACTGCCAAGGTGCGCAGTTTGCTGTTTCTCTCTATGTTCTTATAGCACAGGTCAATATACACCTTTATCAGTCTCTCGCGCTTCTGGTTGGTGTCCTTCAGTTCGTCGTTGATGAGGTGCAACTGGCTGTTGAGAACTTCCATTTTTGCCGATGTAGCCGTGATTTCGTCTTTCTTCTGTTTCAGAAGTTTGTTCTTCTTACGGATGAACAGACTGCTAAGTCCCACTCCGAGCAAGAGCAGGAAGATGACCGACAGCGCAATGTAGAGCATGCTGTTGGTGGCTCTGATGTCATCTGTATAGGCATTGGTAATCATCTGCAATTTGGATGAAATCTCAATGCGGCGCAATCGGTTGTTGTATGCATAAGTATCTTCCAGGGATAGGTTGATGTATTCCTGGGCTTTATTCAGACTTCTGGTCTTATGTTTGCAGATGAAGAGTGCGATGTCTTGCAGGGCTACGTTTTCTTTTGTGGCAGAAGTGATGTCTGAGATGGCTGCAACCAGCAGGTAATGTTCCGTCAGTTTTTGGTTGTTGGATTTCTTGTATACTTCGGATAGCGCAAAGGCGGTCATGGCATGGAGACGGCTGTCCGGCTTTTCCATACTCAGTGCTTTTTTGTAGTATTGGATGGTCTTGTTATTGTTGGAATGATTGCTGTAATAGTAAAACTCTCCCAGCAGGTAGTAATAGAATGCATCTTTCTTTGACGACAGTTCTAATGTTTTCTTCAGGTATTCCACTTTCTGCTGGTCGTAAATCTTGCTGAATTCATTGTTTTCACAATAGGTTGACCAGTTGTTGTATAGTCCGTAAAGTGTATAATAGTATTGAAACTGATAGTCAAGTGGATCTTCTTTCTTGGGTTCTATCTTCTGCATGATGTTTTTTGCTTCAGCATAGAATCCACGTGTGATAAGCAGGCTGGTTTGGCTAAGTTGGAATCTTTTATGATATAAGATGTTGTTGCTCTTTTGGGCAAGAACAAGGCCTTTTTTTACGTAAGTCATCGCCGAATCATACTCGTAGGCTTTGTATCCATTGGCGAGTTGCTCGTAAAGCTTGAGCTTGTCCTCGTTGCTGGTTACATACTTGGCACCCTGCTTGATGTCGTTCAGACTTTTCTCTTTTACTTCTACATAATGCGCACGTTTTTCTATGGCAGCATCCAGCTGTTTGTAGAGCTGGCTGTTGTCTGCTTTTACGTAAATCGGCTGTAGCATCAGCAGTGTGATGATTATAACGAAAAGATGCCTCATTTTTCCTATGTTTTTAGATTCTGCTGCAAAAATAATAAAAAACATTGAGAATCTCGCATCTACTAGCCGTTTTTTTTGAGAATTTGCAAAATGTTGATATTCAGAGAGGTGAGGAGGTTGGTAGATAGCGGTAATCTACCAAGAACCTACTATTCGTACCAACTTATCGATTTTTGCCGTACTTTTGCAGCAACAAACAATTTTAAACAAAAAATATGAAAAAACTCTTTTTGCTCGCAAGCCTTCTGATGGCTTTTGGCATCTCAGCAGATGCAGGAGACATCACTTCTCCTAACGGACAAATCAAGGTGAACTTCACCTTGGATGGCACTGTGCCTACCTATAGTGTGACCTATCAGGGCAAGACCATCATCAAGCCTAGCCGTCTGGGTTATCAGCTCGCCAAGGGCGGCAAGGATGGCAAGGATCTGCTTTCTGATTTTAGTGTCATCAATGAGAAGACTTCCACTTTCGATGAGACCTGGACTCCTGTTTGGGGAGAGAACAAGTCTATCCGCAATCATTATAATGATATGCTGGTAGAGTTGAAGCAGAATTCTACAGACAGTTATATGAACGTCCGCTTCCGTGTTTATGACGATGGAGTAGGATTGCGCTATGAGTTCCCTCAGAAAGGCAGTCTCAACTACTTTACCATCAAGGAAGAGCGTACAGAATTTGCCATGACGGGCGATCATACCGCCTGGTGGATTCCAGGTGATTACGATACCCAGGAGTATGAATACACCAAGACCCGTCTGTCGGGCATCCGTCCAGCCCTGCATGCTGCTGTCAGCAGCAATCTCTCACAGACTGTCTTTTCAGATACCGGTGTACAGACCTCACTCCAGTTGAAGACTGATGATGGTATCTACATCAATCTGCATGAGGCTGCCCTGGTAGATTATCCAGCCATGCATCTGAACCTGGATGACAAGACCATGACTTTTACCTCTTGGCTTACCCCTGATGCACAGGGTATGAAGGGATATATGCAGACTCCGTTCAAGAGCCCTTGGCGTACGATGGTCATTACAGATGATGCCCGCAAGGTGTTGTCTTCCAACCTGATTCTCAATCTCAATGAGCCTTGCAAGATCAAGGATACCTCCTGGATTCATCCTGTGAAGTATGTAGGTGTATGGTGGGAGATGATTTCCGGTAAGGGTGAGTGGGCTTATACCCATGATTATCCTACCGTGAAGTTGGATGGAACCGACTATGTACATGCCAAGCCATCGGGCAAACATTCTGCCAACAATGCCAATGTACGCCGTTACATCGACTTTGCTGCAGCCCATGGTTTCGATGCAGTCCTTGTAGAAGGATGGAACATCGGTTGGGAAGACTGGAGTGGCTATATGAAGGAAAAGGTATTCGATTTCCTGACTCCATATCCTGATTTCGACATCAAGGCGCTCAATGAGTATGCGCATTCCAAGGGTGTGAAGCTCATCATGCATCATGAGACCTCTTCTTCTGTAATGAACTATGAGAAGTATATGGACAGAGCTTATCAGTTGATGAAGGATTATGGCTACGATGCAGTGAAGAGCGGTTATGTGGGCAACATCATTCCTCGTGGCGAGCATCACTACAGTCAGTTGGAAATCAATCACTATCTGCATGCCGTAACCCGTGCTGCCGATTATCACATCATGGTAAATGCCCATGAGGCTGTGCGTCCTACCGGTCTCTGCCGCACTTATCCTAACCTGATTGGCAACGAGAGTGCTCGCGGTACAGAATATCAGGCTTTCGGAGGTACCAAACCGGGACATACCGCCATCTTGCCTTTCACCCGTCTGCAGGGAGGTCCGATGGATTATACACCGGGTATCTTTGAAATGGATTGCGCCAATGGTTCTCATTGCAACTCTACCATCTGCGGTCAGTTGGCACTTTATGTAACGATGTACAGTCCGTTGCAGATGGCTGCCGATTTCCCTGAGAATTACGAGAAGCACATGGATGCCTTCCAGTTTATCAAGGATGTGGCTGTAGATTGGGACAAGTCTATCTATCTGGAGGCTGAACCAATGGAGTATATCACCGCTGCCCGCAAGGCAAAGGGTTCTGATAACTGGTTTGTCGGTGGCGTTACGGGTATGAAGGCTCATCAGTCTACTGTAAAGCTCGATTTCCTCGAGAAGGGCAAGAAGTATGTGGCTACCATTTATCAGGATGCAAAGAATGCCAACTACAAGACCAATCCTCAGGCTTATGTCATCACCAAGAAGACTGTAACCAGCAAGTCTGTCTTGAAGTTGAACTCCGTTGCAGGTGGCGGATTCGCAATTAGCCTTCTTGCGCAATAAAATGCAGGATTTTGAGTTATTATGAAAGAAAGTTTTCTTGAATTAATAATGATGCTCATGAAAAGAATGAATAAAATGTTGTTGGTTGCTGCTTTGGCGGCAACCACACTTTCTGCTCAGGCAGAACAGAAGAAGGGACCGGCTTGGTTGAGTGATGCACTTTTCTATCAGATTTATCCATCTTCCTATATGGATACTGATGGCAATGGTATTGGCGATTTGCCGGGTATCACTTCCAAGTTGGATTACATCAAGTCGCTGGGTGTGAACGCCCTCTGGCTCAATCCAATCTTTGAGTCGGGATGGTTTGATGGTGGCTATGATGTCATCGATTTCTACAAGGTGGATCCTCGATTCGGTACCAATACCGATTTGGTTACATTGGTCAATGAGGCCCATAAGCGTGGCATGAAGGTTTGTCTCGACCTGGTGGCAGGACATTCCAGCACCAAGTGTGCCTGGTTTAAGGAGTCTTCCGAGAAAGATCCTAACCAGCGTTACAGCGACTATTATATCTGGATGAACGATATTCCTGAGAGCGAGAAGAAAGAAATAGAAGCCCGTCATCAGGAGGCAAGTCCGGAGTCTAGTACCCGAGGCAGATATGTGGAGGCGAATGCTCCTCGTGCCAAGTATTATGAGAAGAATTTCTTCGAGTGCCAGCCAGCCTTGAACTATGGCTTTGCTCATCCAGACCCAAATCATCCTTGGGAGCAGAGCGTAGATGCGCCTGGACCACAGGCTGTTCGCAGGGAAATACGTAACATCATGGCTTTCTGGTTTGATAAGGGTGTGGATGGATTCCGTGTTGATATGGCGTCATCGCTCATCAAGAACGACCCCGACAAGAAGGAGGTTTCCAAGCTCTGGAATGAGATGCGTGCATGGAAGGACAAGTACTATCCTGAGACCGTCCTGATTTCTGAGTGGGCTAATCCGCAGCAAGCCATTCCTGCCGGCTTCAACATCGATTTCTACATCCATTTCGGTCTCAAGGGCTATGCCTCTCTGTTCTTCGACCGCAAGACTCCATGGGGCAAGTGGGAGCAGAGCTATCAGAACTGCTATTTCGACAAGCAGGGCAAGGGTTCGCTTAAGGAATTTAGCGAGAACTATACCAAGGCTTTCAATGCCACCAAGAATCTCGGCTACATCGCTGTACCATCTGCCAACCACGATTACCAGCGTCCTAACATCGGTACCCGCAACACGCCAGACCAGCTGAAGGTGGCGATGACCTTCTTCCTCACCATGCCAGGTGTTCCATTTATCTATTATGGTGATGAGATTGGTATGAAGTTTCAGATGAATCTCCCTAACAAGGAGGGTAGCAATGAACGCTCTGGTACCCGCACTCCGATGCAGTGGACCAAGGGCAAGAATGCCGGCTTCTCAACGAGTGCGCCTGATAAACTCTACTTCCCTGTAGATACGGAAAACGGAAAGTTGACCGTTGAGGCTCAGCAGGGAGATCAGAATTCTCTGTTGTCATATACCCGTAAGCTGGCCGCTTTGCGTCATTCAGCCAAGGCTCTTGACAATGAGGGCGATTGGAAGCTCCTGAACCAGAAGGGTCAGGAATATCCGATGGTATATGAGCGCACTTTGGGTGATGAAAAGTATGTTGTTGTCGTGAATCCTGGTGCCAAGGCAGCCTCTCTCAACATCAGCTCCGTTGGTGGTAAGGCAGTTTCTGTTCTTTCTACAGGCAAGGTTGTATATAAATCAGGCAAGAAGACCGATGCCATCAAGGCTTCTGGCATTAGTGCCGCCGTATTCAAGGTGGCTAAGTAACCTGTGAACATGATTATTGCTAGCTTTATTAAATATCAGAATCCGCATGGATTTTAAGGAAGAATAAGAAAGAATACGAAAAGATAATCCGAAACAGAAGCGTTGTCAGCTATCTGTTTCGGATTTTTTTGTATAGTTTCCTTACTCCTTTATCTCTTTCATGTTTGCAGGATTATAGGGAGTCAACTGCTGCATCTCCTGCTCTGTTGCTTCAGGCAAGGAAGGTATCTTGTTTCTGATGCAGAAATCGGTAATGGCGGCAGCTGATTCTTTGGGAGTAGAAGAATCCGGTTTGATGGATTGCTTCTTTTCTACATACTCCTTTTCCGTGATATATAGCTCGGTAATCACATGGATGAGTTGCTGCTGCTTGTCTTTCTTGTGAGAGAAAAGATAGCTGTTGTCAGATTTCTGGAAGAGCAGGTCCTTGAAGGAATAGTAATCTTCAGGACTTATCTGATAGGCTTCCACCACATGGTCGTAGATATCTGTCTGGGTATAACCGAAAAGCTGGTGCGTCAGATTCTTGTAGGTAGGAAGCTGGTTGATTTCTATCTGACAGATATTCCGGCTGCTGTCCGTTTGAATACTGCCTATTGTCTGCTGATTGAGCAGGACGAGTTGGGAGCCCAGTGAATCTTTCAGCTGATATTTCTTTCGATATTGCTCAATAAGTGTCTTCTCTTCCGGCCAAGGTCGGAAGGTTCCTTTGTCGCTGACCATGAATGCTCGCTTTTTGTCTTCGGAAACGAGTCGGCTGTTGTGAAGATTTCTTTTGGAATAGGCATTGAGATCCGTCTTTCCATTCTTCAGGTTGATGTAATACTCCACGATGCCGTCGTTGAAGTATTTCATTACAGAGTCGTTGGTCTGGTAACTGCGATAATATCCCTTGAGTCTGATGAAGTGAGGACGGTTCCCTGTTACGTTCACATCCTCCAGTTTCTGTATTTTTGTGATATGTCCAGGCATCTTCTCTTCCTTGTTCTGTGCCATGAGACTGGTAGAAAGGAAGAGGAATAGCACAAACAGATATTTCATATAATGATGATGTTTCATATTGACGATGCTTTAAAAAGAATACTTAATGATGTGCAAAAGTAAGAATAATCAGTTAGATGCGCAAAGAAAATCTGTTATTATTAGGTTAAAACCGTAAGTAAGTAAACGATTACATACAATTATAATAAGGAATCGTGTGGTTATTGCTTTTCTTTTTGTATCTTTGCAGCCGTTTGGCAATTGTGAGTACCAAATCATACATAAAGGAAAAAAGAATATCTAATAATAAATAAAAAGTAATGACTACACTTACAATTTCTATTATTGTCGTTTTCGTGCTCGGCTATGCACTCATAGCTACCGAAAGCTTGACAAAGGTTAACAAGGCAGCAATTGCCCTGTTGATGTTGGTAGGTTGTTGGACCCTCTACATGATGGATCCAATGCAGTATCTCCAGTTGATGCATCCTGATTATACAGGCGGTGCTGCTGGAATGGTGGAGAAGGTGACCGGAATCATCCAGGAACATCTGGGCGATACCGCCACAACACTCTTCTTCCTGATGGGTGCAATGACCATCGTGGAAATCGTTGACCAGAACGGCGGATTCAACTGGGTTCGCAAGGTGATGAAGACCAAGTCGAAGCGTGCGCTCCTCTGGCGTATCGCTATCCTTACCTTCTTCCTCTCTGCCATCCTCGACAATCTGACCACCAGTATCGTGATGATCATGATTCTCCGAAAGCTCGTTACCGACCACAAGGATCGCATGGTTTATGCATCCCTCGTCATCATCGCAGCCAATTCGGGTGGTGCTTTCTCACCAATCGGCGATGTTACCACCATCATGCTCTGGAACAAGGGATTAATTACTGCTGCCGGCGTTATCGCCGAAATCTTCATCCCGTCTGTGGTTTCCATGGTGATTCCAGCCCTCATCCTTCAGACCATGTTGAAGGGCGAACTCGTGATGCCTGAGGTTTCTGCCCAGCAGAATGCATCGGTCAGCGATTTCACCGAAGGTCAGCGCAAGGCAGTGTTCTGGTTGGGAGTAGGCGGTTTGATCTTCGTTCCTATCTTCAAGAGTATCACCCACTTGCCTCCATTCGTAGGAATCCTTCTGGTATTGGGTGTTCTCTGGACTGCTACCGAAGTTTTCTATCGCGGTTTGCATCGTGGAGCTGATGCCGAGGGTACTCAGAAGCGAGTAACCAGGTTGCTTTCTCGTGTTGATATGAGTACCATCCTCTTCTTCCTCGGTATCCTGATGGCAGTATCTTGCCTGGCTGAGATTGGCGTATTGACTGCTTTGGGTCAGGGCTTGAACGTCGTATTCGATGGCAACCACTACCTGGTTACTGGTATCATCGGTGTGCTTTCAAGTATTGTTGATAATGTGCCTCTGGTAGCCGGATGTATGGGAATGTATCCTGTGGCAGCCGCTGGTGATATGGCTGTGGATGGCGTCTTCTGGCAGTTGCTCGCCTACTGTGCCGGAGTAGGTGGTTCAATGCTGATTATCGGTAGTGCCGCTGGTGTGGTAGTAATGGGCTTGGAGAAGATTACCTTCGGCTGGTATATGAAGCACATCTCCTGGATTGCTTTCGTAGGTTACATTGCAGGTATCGTTTGCTACTGGTTCATCCGCACCTTCCTTTATGCTATCTAAAGGATAATAGTTTTCTCTTACGTGGAAAAGTTTTTTTTGAGAAAAAAGTCTCAAAGTCTCATTTTCTATTGAAAATATTGACTTAAAGACTTGATAGATAATAAGATAAAGAGAATGAGGCTTCTCGGTTTTGGTGCCGAGAAGTCTCATTAAAGTATCATAGAAGTATCATTATTTCACTTTTTCTTTACAAGATACTTCATCCCATCTGCAAATCTTTTATGTTTTAACTCACTCATATTCGCCAGTTTTCTGCCGAATCCCATCAAACTGTTCACCTTGAGCGATGAACCTATCTGCTTTTTCAGATAGTCGAAAATCTCGGCAGCAGTCAGATATTCACCCTCTTTCTCATTCTCAACCAACTCGAAATAGAGTTGGAAATACTGGTCTATCGGCTCAGCCACCTCAAACTGGCAGTTGTTCTTCATGATCAACTTCACCTGTTCCGCATCAAAATAACTCTTCTCGCCATTGTGCAAAGCAGTCAGCGCCTGGGCGAAAAGTTGCTGATAGTTCGGACGCACACTCACATCGATCGGTCCCGTCAGTTCCACACCGATGAATCTTCGGTTGCCGGATGGATCGGAGAGAATATCCGTGATGTTGCTCGTGGCGATGAACGAGGCGAGACGAGGAAATTCCATGACATGACTGCCATACGGAGGCTTGTATTTCAGCGTAGGCAACTGGATGAGATTCTTCAGAAATCCCTGCTGCACCTGTGGAGAAATCTGGTTGAACTCATCAAGATTGATGACCATAAACTGCGCCATCGCCTGATAAACCTGACGTTTTTCAGACAGAATCAGATTATCGTTATATCCCCACTGCAGTTCCGGCGGTAACAGCCGGCGACAGAAAGTACTCTTGTTGTAACCCTGCTTGGAAATCAGAAGCGGAGCCACCGAGTTGCCATACTGGCGATGGGTAAAGCCACGCCACTGGTCAACCATGCCCAGAAACCAGGTGTAGAACCAGTCTGCCCAGTAAGGATTGTTGGTAGGAACCGTACGAGCCAAGGCGCGGATATGGTCCTTCCCGTCCCATTTGTCGTAGCATTGGAAGAGATATTCATCTATCGGATTATAATTCTTGATATAATCAGACTCCAGAAAATTCCTGACATCCTTGATGCTCACTCGGATATCGGCAAGCTGCACCTCCAGCGTCATGCGCTTCTGCACTCTCGGATCCACGGGTTGGAAACCATACCACCCCTTCTCCTTCGGCATGTATTCCACGAATTTCATCACCGTGTTGTATCTGAAGGTATATTTACTTTTCAGCAGCTGCATCATGCTCATGATATTCTCGCGAACGCTGTTCTTGTCAACTTTCTTTTCTTCTTCCGAAGTATCGGAACCAGGATTCATCTGCTGATTATCTTCCGTGTTGAAAGCCTGGTTCTGAGGGTGCATGTTGCTGTTAATTTTCATTGCTACCGCCTTGCTGTTGAAATAAGGTTTCGCATCGAGTGTCATCATAAAACTGTTGTGCATCGAAGGCTCAAAAGACAGGTTTGAGCCCGCTTCTATAGAAGGCTTCGGCCCGTCTGTGAGCACCGAAGCCTTGGCAATCGCCTGATATACAGGCAAAATCTGCTGGTAAGCGATGCGGTACAGTCGTTCGGAATCCGCTTCGTCGGCAGGCAGCAAGTCATCTTCATTGCTGAATTTCACCAATACGATAACCGACTTTCCATCAGCACCTTCCAGCGCAGCAAAGGTAGAAGGCAGCATGGCAACCGAGCGCTTCACGCCCTCCACGCCGTCTGCATCCGTAATGTTTCCGAATTTCAGCATCAGGATACCGTTGCACGCCTTCATCTTCAGGTTGTTGTTTTCGTCTTTGGCGAATTCTGCAGCGGGGTAGATGTGCATCCATGTTGGCATATCCTTGTAATATTCGTAGCCGCTTTCCATATAGGACACGTATTCGCGGAAATGGGTAACAGTAAGTCTGCTGTCATCTTTTGCGATACGTTGCAGCAACTTCTCCATCGTCTTGGTGCTGACGAGGAGCTGCTTCTTGTTGTTTGTATGAACGATTGTTACCTTCATTGAATATATTGATTAGGATGTTTGTTTGTGAACTATTAACCATAAACTGTCAACTATAAACTATAAAATCTTATCAGCGTTGCCCAAAGTTTGGTTGGTAAATTGGGCACTCGTTTCCCGTTGTACGGGCAATGGCTGCCCGTCACTTGTTCTCTAGTAGCCCGTCACGTGTTCACTGGTAGCCCGTCACGTGTTCTCTGTGGGACCGCTTAAATGGCATGGCTGGAACATCTGGCGGGCAGAGAAAAAGATTAGCTTTTAGTGAAATCAATCTCTTCCGAGAAATGATCGAATTCAACATCTTTATATCCGTATCTGGCGAAGAGCTGTTTGATATATACCTGTTGTTCCGGCAGGAGTTTCAGTTGTCCCAGTTTGTAACGGTAGTATTGTCCTTTGCTGCCGAGGTAGTCTCTCATTTCGGCGCGCAGTGCAGGAGCGTCTTTCACTTTCATTTCGGCAAAGAGTTTGTCGAATCCCCATGCCATTTTCACGACACGCAGCGGAGCGAAGTACTTGCAATTCCCGTTTTTCAGGGCATTTGGGAAAATGGCATCCCCTCTATCAGTCTTCTCGTTTTTGTAGAGTGCAGATAGATAGTGGATACATTTGTTTTTCATCGGACATGGTTCGGTGAAACAGTAGGTGATGTTGCTAGGTACGTTTCCGTACTCAAAAGCCTTTTTCAGTAATTCCTTTTCATCCATGTTTCTTAAGTATTAAGAATAAAACATTCTGTTTTACTAAACGCAAAAACATCCTGTTTATTGCCTTGCAAATGCTATTATTATCACTTCATAAAGCATTTTTTTCGATACAAGCAAGAAATCATGATACTTCTCGCTAATTTATGATACTTCGATGATACTTCTCTCTTCATTTTCAGAGAAGTCTCATTCTTGATAAAGTGTTGTGTATTAAAGATATAAGTCTTATTCTATACCGAAAAATGAGACTTTGATACTTTTTTCGAGAAAAAAGATTTATACGTGCGTGTATTTATTGGTTCTTTATCGCTTGCGTACTTCTTTCTAAACTTCCTTCTAGCCTCATCCCTTTTGTTGGAAAAATCATGTTCCGCAAATAGCTCTCCTTTTTACGATTGTGTCCCCTCACACAACTTTTTTCGAAACTTTTTTGCTAAAAGTTTTGTTGTTTCGAATAACATTTGTACCTTTGTAACAACATACCCCCCCGCTTCCCTTTAGAACAGCGCGCTCAGGGTGAGTCTTTTTTGTTCTTTTTGCCATGTTCGGTGTTTAGCTATTCGATAAATGCAGAAGAAGATAGATCTGATATTGACAAATTTGTACTCAACCATATAATAATAGGTAAGCAATGACCGGAAAGATTGGAAGAAAAAAGGTATTGAAGTTTCGCGACTTCCCAACACGCCTACATGGCGAGGTATTCTTTGTAGAGAATGGGTATGATGAAAAGTTGAACCTTTCCATCATCAACCATCTCGTGGATATCAACAACTTGTTTATCGGCAAGTCTATTCATTTTAATTATTTCCCATTTCTGGGTCCTCATATCAGGAAGACAGCTCTCTACAGCTATCCTGCGATGAATAAAGAGGATTTGAACATCTCTGTTCCTTCCGATTTGCTGTTGTCGCAATTGGTAGAAGAAAAGAATAAGGAGAAATTACATCCTAGCATCTTACAGCTAGACCATGAGGAGGATGGCATATATTATGTCAATTCCTATTCTTTGTCTATAGAGGAAGATGAGGATTTTATGCCATTGATGCAGGCTGCGTATGATAAGTTGCCGGATTGCAAAGTGATGTTCAGCTCTGTCGATGATTTTCCATACAGTATATTTGATCCGACACCGATTCCGGCAGATGAAACATTCAGCTATGATATCCGGCAGAAGATGAAGGAGGTGTACCGGCAGGTGCAGGACTTGCGTCTTGGTGGAGTAAGCGATTGGGTGCTGAAGCAGTATCTCTTTCCACCCAAGAATCTGAGCAGAATGGTCATCACGGAGAATTACGATATCATACTGCCTGACTATCATGATATGACTATCAAGATGGAGCCATTGGTAAAGGCGGTGTATATTCTCTTTTTGCGTCATGAGGAGGGAATCCTTTTCAAATGTCTGTCGGATTATAGGGAAGAGCTATATGATATCTATGTGGATATTCGCAAGAAATCGAACAACAACGGGACTCATCTTTCAGAAGAGAAGATTCGCCAGAGCATCGAAGCCCTGACGAATCCGTTGTCTAATTCTATCAATGAGAAATGTGCCCGTATCCGCCAAGCCTTCACTCTCCAGTTTGATGAAAGTCTAGCCGGGAGTTATTTCATTGATGGCAATCGTGGCGCCCCCAAGAAGATACCATTGGATAGAAAGCTTGTGGAGTGGAAGTGAATTTTCTTAGGTATTCTTCCTGTATAACAAATAAACTCCTATGGCAACCCAAACGCTCGGTCCGAGGTTTGGGTTGCCACGCATAATGATACTGATAAAGCCAATTACTCCAATCAGAATACATGCCCATCCCCAAATCTTCAACTTAGTTCTTCTTTTCAAGCTCATTTGGCGTTTTCTTCTTGGAGCATAATACGACAATGAGACCAATCACCACATTGATGAGTGAGATACCAAAAGCCCATCCGAAACCAATCTTTCTGTTTCTTCCCAGGCAACCAACGCCGAATGCTAACGCAACGGCAATCACGAAAAAAAAGAGTCTTTCCATATTCCTATTATTTTTATTGTTATTTTGGCTGCAAAAATAATAAATGGTGGTAGATGTTACAAATGTTTAGGCTCCACAAGGCTTGTGGAGATAAGTTTTTCCCGAGTTTGTACATCTATTTGCAAAAAAAGAACTAACTTTGCCATCTCATAAAGTATTAATTTAAAAAGATTATAATTATGGTGTTACCAATTATTTCAGTATTGATTGGCATAAGTTTAATGTATTACATCCGCCAGAAAAGAGCAGAAAAAGAGATGGATGAGATCGTTAATTCTATCTCGCCATCTAATGATAGCAATGAGAATATTGGTACTAGAGACTTGTGTCTTGAGTTGCTCCGGCAGCTTAATTGTGAAGTTCGTATAGAGCATGATGACATTTACTTCACGTATCAAAATGAGAAGTTTATGATAGAGGCTTCAAACGACTCTGCCTTTATTACAATTTGGGATCTTCATTGGGATATGGTGGATTCGGAGAATATCCAAGATGTAGAGAATATGAAAAAGGCTGTTAATCGTACTAATCAATTAGTGCATAATACGGTTTTGTATATGTCGTATGAGGAAGAAAAGTCTTATTATATTCTGTCTAAGTTGCAATGTTTGCTAATGCACAACATTCCAAACACAAAAGCCTATCTTGCTGCGATTCTTAATGACTTTTTCAGAACCAAGCAATGTTACTCTCAGGTTCTTGATGACATAGGCAAAGAGGGAGCGCAGATATAAATGCTGTTGTAGCTGGTGTTATCTTGTAAAATGAAATAAACCAGTTTCGTTGTTTTATAAGTTGTGTTCCCAACAACAAGTCGGTAAAAATCGAAACAACAACGACTGGGGCGATTGCTGTATCTGTTTCAGCATTGCCCCAGCAGACTTTAATTAGATATTATTATTCGAACCATAAACAAACGTTAAAATATTTAGTTTCCTCTACTTTTCTCCTTATTTTCTTCTTTGGTCTAATTTAATTTTATTATTTTTGTAGTTAAATAACGGCAATTCTATAAAGTAAAGACCAACAGGTTTTATCTAATTCTTTAACGAAAATGGAAGATTCTGCCAATCAGCCTCTTATGGCTGATGCTTCATTGTATAATGGGCAACCTACTGACACCGGTTCATCGTGTCCAAGTGCAAGACTTACCTCTTGTACGCCCTCCATCCAAAATAACAAGGATGGGGTGTCGGTAGAGAACGTGCTTGATGCAAACAAGCAATGGTTCGTGCTACGAGTTTCGTATGGGCGAATCATCAAGGCAAAAGCATTTATTGAAGCTAAAGGATTGGAATGCTATGTTCCTTTGCGATATAAAGAGGTAAGGAAGCATGGGAAGAAGAGAATCATTACAGAGCCTCTACTCTCCTCATTTCTCTTTGTTTATGCTACAGCAGAACAAGTAGAAACCTTGCTTCACGACAACAATGTTGTGGCAAATGAAAGCAGAGCCTTGCTCAGCTATTACTTTGATCACACAATTCATTGTCAAGACAATCCTGATTACAATCCTCCACTCACCATTCGAGATAAAGCGATGAATAACTTCATCAAACTCACATCCATTAAGAATCCGCATATAATTCCTGTCACTTCTAATAACATCCAGTTCAAAATGGGAGACTACGTAGTTGTAACGGAAGGTGAGTTCAATGGTGTTCATGGTAGAGTAGCGAGAATTGCAGGCCAACAACGTGTGATAGTAGAATTGTTTGATGGGTGCTTGGTGGCTACGGCGTATGTGCCGAAGGAGGCAATGAATATTTATAAAATATAAAAATGGGGAAGAAGTTTGTTATATTGCGTGGAGCTGGATTTCCCCTTATGTGGGGGCAAGGTTATATGATTTGGCGATATTTTTCAAAAAAAACATTAGAAAAAACAGGTAAGCAATACAACTCTTTTTCAAAGACTCGTAAACAAAAATATTAAGTAATAACAACATCTTCACATAAAGTAAAAAACAATGCCAACAAATAAAAATGCAATGACCAGATATAAAATACTCGATGAGCTGCTCAGCTGTCGATATCACAACTATTCGCTTGAAGATCTTACTGAAGAGGTTAGTAAGAGACTGTCGGATATGTATCCTGATACTGATGGTGTCGGTAGGCGGACAATAGAAAAGGATATTTATTATCTTGAATATGAAGGACCTTTTATGGTTGAAATAGAGAGGTATTCTGTTGCAAGCTATAATTTTGAAAAACAAAAAACATATTCCAAAAGATGCTTGCGCTATGCAAATCCAGCTTTCTCGATATTTAAGAAAGAAATGTCTGATGACGAGGTATGTTTATTAAGAGAAGCACTTTCTCTTTTAGGACAATTTGACGGGTTGCCTAATCTTGATAGATTGGAGAGGCTAAGACTTGGACTTGGAAGTAATAGAAATGAGAAGCAAATAATATCATTTACCAAGAATCCATTAGAAAATTCAAACCTATTAGGAGAATTATTTACGGCAATATCCCAAAAGCAAGTAATAGAATTACATTACCATGTCTTTTCAAAACCTAATGAAGATTTGCAAATAAATTTAAACCCTTATCTTCTGAAAGAGTATAACCGTAGGTGGTATTTGTTCGCAGAAGCAGAAACAGGTAGCAAATTACTAAACTTTAGCCTTGACAGAATAGATAAATGTATCCCACTACCGTCGCATAAATATAGGAAATATGATGGAAATATCAACGAGTGGTTTGACGACATTATTGGAGTCACAGTTCTAGACAATAGTCCTGTATATAAAATTATACTCTGGGTTAGCGATAGTTCTAAAGATTATGTAATAACAAAACCTCTACATGCATCGCAACGAGTATTATCTATGGACGAAACTTGTATTCTACAAAAAAAGTTTCATTTTCTAAAAGGTGGAGTATTCCTTAGAATAGATTGTAAGCGTAATTATGAATTAATTCGAGAACTTACTAGCTTTGGTGAAAATCTCCTTGTAATAGAGCCAAAGGAAATACAGAATGAGATTTATGAAAAAATTTCATTGATAAATAACAATTACCGTAAATTACGAACATAGAATTCGCTACCCCAGTGTACCTTTGCACCGAAATTATAAAAGTCAAACAAAAAAACAAACGATATGAGTACACAGAAGTACATTCAGGTAGAGGCTATTGTTGCCAAGTATGAAAATCTCGCATCTGAGACAGAGGCTGTAAAAAAGACTCAGAGTGCGTTCACAGATTTCTTTATACCAGCTGACTTTCAACGTCTTTCTTATGTTGAACAGTTGGTTGGCTACGTTTACCAATTGTCTGCTGGTAGACAAGCAAACGAACATGTTGTAAAAGAATACAAAGAATACACCCGCTATTATATAAGTGGATTGATTTCGGAAACAGAGGAAGCTTTCCTTGTTGATAACTTCGATATTTTACTTGATTATGCATTCGAACATTTGAATGTTATCGCTACTTTGGGATTAGATTTTGATGAACCCAAGGAATGGAGTTCCTTAGTACCCTACATATTAGAAAATAAAAAGGGAAGGATTTTTATACCCAATTCCCATAACGGACGCGAATTCGTAGGCTTGGATCAATGTGATTTGGTTGTTGCATCAGGATTCGCAAATGCCGCCATGCGTGCATATGCTTGCGGACAGAATATTGAGCAGTACAAGGATTCTAAATCTAAGGAAGGCTTATGGTCTGATTTGGCAGATGGCATGTTCGATGCAGTTTTGGTAGAGTTGTCTTCATTCAGCAATATTTCGATTGAGGATACCTTTGCTGCTTGCAATCGAATTGTAAAGAATGGTGGTGAAATACTCTTCTGTATGTCCAAAAAGAACGTTCTTAGTGAAGACACTACTTTCTTGCATCAGTACATCAAGGAGCAGAAAACACTTCAAGAAATAATCCAACTGCCTTCTGGTAATATTCTGTTTCATTTTGTCAAGATGTCACATGACACAATTGTAATGTGTAATGCAACAGCCCTTACACAAAAAGCAAACGAGAAAACTATTGATGTAACAGCTTTTCAGAAAGAAATTGAAATGTCAGGTATGCCTGAGCGTGAAAAAAATACTATTATACGCCGTTTTTCGTATGATAGTCTGAACGTAGATATCCTACTGCCTTCATACTATCTCAGTCTTCCAAAGAGCGGTACACTAATAGGAGAAATCACAGAAACGATAACAGCTCCAATAATATCTGACGAATGTCAGAAAGAGGATCATGTGGTTACCATAAATTATCTTTCTAACGTTTTCTCTAAGGGTAGATTCAATGTGGATGAATTACCTCTATTGAAGACGGATAGAATAAGACGGTATTATCGTGTTAATGGTCCCGCTGTGATAATAGCCGTTTCTAACAAAGAAATAGCTATTGGCTACACAACAGATGTCACGACCTTCCTGGTTCCTAAAAATTTGTTTGTATTAAAGCCAACAGCACAAGTTGATGTAAGGTTTCTTGCCTCTCAGATGCTGAGTCGTTCTGTAAAAGACCAGATAGTAAGACTTGTTTATGACAGCGGTCATAATGCGACCTTGACAAACTCTTGGAGAGATTTGGTACGTCTTGAAATTCCAAATATAGAGCAGCAGCAGAAACAGGTTCAAGACATAGCTTTCAAGGATTTCGCCTTACAGGAACAATATGTTGAAATGCGTGAGAATGGTTTCAGACATTCCATTCGTCTGAGAAAACATGCCTTGTCGCAGAATATATCTGCATTCGACAGTTTGTTTAGCTCTTTACTTTATTGTATGCAAGAACATAACGGTCGTCTTAATTCAAAGGACAGGTTGTCTTCTGTCAGTACAATGACTGTTGGCGAGGCGATGGAGATTATGCGTTTGAGATTACGCACAATATGCAATCGCGTAGCCAATTTGTCTGACGAACAGGATTGGGGAAAATGTGAAATCATTGAACCTCAGATGTTCATAGAAGAGTATGAGAGAACTCATCATGACTCGAAATTTAAATTTGAGCATCTTTGGGAAGAATTTGAGACTAACAGTTTCACAAAGGATGTCTTTGACAAAAAGACGGGGAAACTTCTCTTTCATAAAGGAGAATCTATGAACGCTGCATGGTTTCCTAAAAAAGCTTTACAGCAAGTGTTTGACAACATTGTTGCTAATGCTTGCGCTCATGGGTTCACTGACTCTGCTCGTAAAGACTACGTGATTCAAACAAGTTGGACTACTGATGGTCTTAGCTTGCTCATAGAGATAGCTAATAATGGCACACCAATGCCTTCTGGCATAAATTCTGATTTGATAATGGAATATGGCTATTCCTCTGCTTTAAATCAGAATGGACATGGTGGTATAGGTGGTGGCGAAATAGCCGAAATCATGCGAAAGTATGGTGGTGAAGTAAAGATACTTTCTACACCAGAAAAGAATTTTACTGTCACTTACGTGCTGAAAATGCCTTTAGCCAGTTTGTACTAGAAGTTAAATATGAGGTAGGCTATTGATAGCCTACCTTTCAACAAAATATTATATATGAACACAAATCTCATACAGGTTTTATGGGTCGAAGACGATCCTGACAACACTCAGATTTACCCAATTGAGGCTTCTCGCTATGGTTTGGAGTTAGTGTCATTCAATTGCTGGGAGGAAGCTGAAAAAGCTCTTGTTTCAGATTTCAAGCGCTGGTCTGCAATAATATTAGATGCAAAGTGCAAATACAAGAAAGGAGATCATGATAATGCCCAACGTTTTTTAGTGCACGTTCTATCTTCCATTACAAGAATTTGCGCCGAACAAAAGCGAGTTATTCCATGGTTTGTACTTTCAGGAGGTAGCGAGGAAGAACTCAATGATCTGATAATTGACAATCGTGAAGAATGGGATGGCGACTGGAATAAAAAGAAATACTACAGTAAGGCAACAGATAGAGATATCCTTTTCCAGCGCATTCCATACAAAGCCAAGTTATCACCAGAAATGCAGATACGTTTGATTTATTATCCAGATGTATTTAAAGCTATTAACAGAAGCGAGCTTGACAGTGAAGTTGCCATCTATATGGAAGATTTATTATTGCCTATACACGCACGAAACTATTCGGGTAAAGAATACAATAATATGATGACAAATATACGAAAATGTATAGAACTCATATTTACTTCCATGGCAGAGAAAGGTCTTCTTCCTAACAAAAAGAATAATGGGAAATATGTCTTTCACGATATCCTTGTCGATAATAAAGGAGGAATTAATACTACCTGGTGTAGTTTGATACTTTCTGGAAAAGAGGTGAAGGTCGGAGATAAAATTCGTATAGAAAGCACAAATATCCTTCCAAACGTTCTTAAGGATAGCTTCCAGCGTCTTAAAGAAATATCTGCTGCATACGAGCATACTGTCAACAAAAACGCCAATGAGCAACAGCAGAAAAATTCGCGTCAGACCCCAGAGTTCCTTGAGAGTTTAGGAAATCCTCCATATCTTTTACAAAGCATGACATTAGAATTGTGCAATATAATTCTCTGGTATGCAAATTATTTGGAGGAACATGACGATGAAGAATTAAACGCATTAAATTGGAACATAATACAATAATATAACAGAATCGCTGCTTAGACTCAGTTCCGTTAAATAACAAAAATCGTAAAAAGCAATGAATGAAAACGGCTATAAAATAATGCATGTTAGTGATGGAACCGATAGTAGATATGGTAATATCTTTATAATAAAGGCAAATCCAGTGCAAAACAATGGTTTTGGTATGTACCATTCTATGACAATAGGCAACGATACAGAGACTTCAAACATATAATATAAAGAGCGTTATACTACTCTTACAGGTGCACAGTCTAAGAAACAGAAATACAAAGCCGACAGAAATTGGCATAGTAGTTCCTACGTTGTAGTAGTCTGCTTACTATATCTTGTAGATTGAGATTTCTTCAGGGCCTGCACTTTAATACGTAGTTATATCAGTGATACGCTTTTCGTTTAACTAAATATGTCCTGTTGGCTACTGATGGACTAATTTTTTTATTTGATATGGGAATATTTGATTTTTTCAACAATAAAAAGAATGCACGACAAGAGCAATTGCGTCTTCAAGAAGAAAAGTGTCGTGCAGAAGAACAACGACGATTGGCAGAACGTCGTAAGCAAGAAGAGCAACAAAGGCGTGAAGAATCGTTCTTGTCTAATTTCGAATTTGATTCTACCTGTCATCAGCGTTATGAAAATGGTCAACCTGTAAGAGGATTACAAGTCTGTCCGAGATATATAAAAATTAAAAAGAACATCAATGGATGTTCTGGGTATCAGCTTACACCTGGAGATGGGTATATCTTGACCGCAACAAATGGAGATACAGGACAACCACAGTTTGCCCCCAAACCAATGCGCGTAGTAAAAATCTCGGATTCTGAGATTTTGCTTAAAGGGTATTGTGTCTCTGCGCAAACGCCTTTTGGATGGCAAGAGATTGATTTGTCAGATTATGGATTTTCCATCATTCTTAATGAAGGTTCTGTTCAAAAATGTGTTTTGCATTTGTATGATAGAAATGTTGATTTGGAATACCAAAGAACAAACCAATCAACAGCTTTGTTCTCTAAAGGTGAATTGGAGTCGATAATTGCTATTCTTTCCGACATTAGTTATATCTTTTTGAAATCCGATCGCTTAGTTGGAGGCAGAAACGAGAAAATGAAAAGTAGACTATTTTCATACGCAGGTATATTTGGCTACTATTATGAGGAAGAATACGCTTATGGTAAAGTTTCAGATATAACCGATAATAATATTGCCTCTCATTATGTTTTGGTTAAATTAAGCATGTCTGATGGTTCTCAGAGACAAAACGTTATTCGGGATTTAGCTGATAACTGGTCTGATGTTTTACAGGTAATATTCAATTTGGAGCTTGATGACAACGAAGCTGGTAATAGATTTAAAAAAATGGAAAGCAATATACAGACTGTGACCAAGGCTATAGAGAAACTTTCTGGTAACAACTGCAAGAAGCCTTCCAATCCTCTTAAAGTACATTCAAAGGAAGTCTCATATAATCCATTCAATATTACAGAAGACTTGAAACTTGCTGAAGGACGGGCTAGTCCAGATATCACAGATGTCTTTGCTAGAGAACTTATCCCTATGCTTGTTTCTAATCAATATTCATCCGATGAGTCAAGAGAGATTGTTGCGAATTATGCTTTGAGTATGATAAAGTCATATTATGACAATGCAGGTTTTGTTCCTATGCTAATTGTTGATCAAATTACAGGACAGGTTAACCAAGTTGCAGAAATGGTACAAAAGGTATCCTATACTCCTTATTCATCACTTAAAGAATACATACTAAGTAAGATCTATAAATAAACTATTAAATTAATAACTTTATGGTACATAACAATCCGCTATTCACAAAAGACTCATTGAAAGCTGCGTTATCCTATATAGGGAATGCCTCTTTTACTTTGATTTATGATGGCAACGACATACACGAACAAAAAAAAGCAGGAAAAGAGCTTTGGCAGGCGGAATGGATTATAGCCACTGTCATGGATCATATTTTTGACTATTATCCAGCATCATATTTTATGAATGATGATAGTCGGAGAGAATACCCAAAATATTTGGAATGGTTTCTTAATCATCCTGAAGTCGGAGTATGTAATGCTATCAAATTTGTTGAGAATAATTTTTCTATTCTTAATACTGTTACAAGAGATGAGTTTAATCAGAATTGTATTCCACAAAGGGACCTGACTGAAGAAGACCATGTTAAGTCTGTACTTTATGAAATTCATAATAATTTGAACGAAATCGTTCATTTACTTTATGAACCTAAAAAGTTTTCAGATCCTAGCAAGCCAACAGCTGATGAAATATCTATGCTTATTAGAACCATAAAAAAAATACAGATGAGTTATTCAAAAATGGCAGATAATAAACAAGATGGGGATTATTCTTTGCAAGTGTTGAAAATTATTCAAATCATGGAGATGTTTAAGTTGCCTTTGTTGAAAGCTTGGGAGGTTTATCATTATGGTTCTCATAGCGATTTTTGGGAGGAAGGAGATTCTATGTTTGACTACATGATGTTTGAAATGAAAGCCAAAGAAATGATTGGAGATTTAATAAAAGTTCTTATACAAGAGTCTCCTTTTGTACAAATAGAACGCAATTCTGCTATCACTAATGGCTTATTGAAAATCTATAGACATCTTATAAACCAAAAATTAGACTAACACATGGCAACATGGACTAAACAAAAACTTCCACGAGAGAATGGAGAACTTGTAGATATGCAAGTCCCGGTTCTTATATCTGCAAGTCGCAGCACAGACATTCCAGCTTTCTATGCAGACTGGTTCTTTTATCGTCTTGATAAGGCTGGCTATTCGGCATGGACAAATCCTTTTAACGGGGTGAAAAGTTATGTGTCTTACAAAGACACACGATTTATTGTGTTTTGGTCGAAGAATCCTAAGCCATTATTGCGCTATCTGCCTATCCTCAAACAACGTGGAATCGGGTGTTATATTCAATACTCATTGAATGATTATGAGGAAGAAGAATTGGAAAAGAATGTGCCACCTCTAAAACAACGTATAGAAACATTCAAACAACTTGTTAATGCTCTTGGCAAAGGTCATGTGATTTGGCGTTTTGACCCTTTGGTTCTAACAGACAATATAGATATTGCCAAGTTACTTGATAAAATTGAGAATATTGGCAACCAGTTATTAGGATATACAGAGAAGTTAGTATTTAGTTTTGCTGACATACTCTCTTATCGTAAAGTGCAGGCAAACCTACAAAAAGCTAATGTTAATTATATAGATTGGCAAGAATGGCAAATGCGAGAGTTCGCTCAAAAACTATCAGTTTTAAACAAAAAGTGGAATTATGAACTGGCTACTTGTGGGGAGAAAATAGACTTGACGGAATTTGGAATAAACAAGAACCATTGTGTTGATGATAAGCTTATCATAAAACTTGCCTATAATGACAAGAAATTAATGGACTATCTAAAAGTGAAAATGTATTCTATGCCACAAGCAAGCCTCTTTGGTGAAACAGAACCATTACCTGGAGGTGCTATTATACTTCCAAATGGAAAGTATGCACTTCATGGAGACAACAAAGACAAAGGACAACGAGCCTTTTGTGGTTGTATAAAAAGCAAGGACATAGGTGAATATAACACATGTGTACATGGCTGCGAATATTGCTATGCTAATGCGAGCAAACAGTCTGCCGTTATGAATTACAAATGTCACAAGGACAATCCTTGGAGTGAAACAATTACTGGAAAATGAGTTACGTAGATGATATACAAAAAGTTGGTCATCTGACCATCAACGAGATTATAAGAATCTCTAATCTTTATGTACCAGATATTTTTAAGTCCTGCCCTTATAAGTACAGAGATAGTCAGGGCCGTACACTTAATCATGGTACTGCTGTTCTGGAAACAGAAGAGCAGTGCTGTGTATACATGTCTGCATATGGTCCAATGCATCATCATAAACTGATGCGTGCATTGGACGAACATGAATTTCCTTATTCAGATTTAAGTGATGGTGTCGAAATCTACGATTGGGGCTGTGGACAGGCAATAGGCACAATGGCTGTAATCGAAAAACTCCGTCAGCATGGAATGCTCGGAAAACTCCGAAAAGTTGTTCTTGAAGAGCCTTCTGATATTGCAAGGAATAGAGCTATTCTGCATGTGAAAAAAACATTGGGAGAGTATAATGCTGAAATTATTGCCGTTTCTAAATATCTGCCATCTGATTATGGAGACAATAGTAATAGTATTACTTCCATTCATGTGGAGCAGCCAACTGCTATCCATATATTCTCTAACATACTTGATATTGAAACTGTAAGCTTGAAGGGAGTTTCTAAAATGATAACCTCTTCAGGTAAAAAGCATATCGTACTTTGTGTTGGTCCTGCTAACCTCAAAGAAGAACGAATACGTTCTTTTCTTAACTACTTCGTAGAAAATCATATTCATGTTTTTACAGATTTCAAAAATACAAATTTCGGTTATCATCCTGATCCTAATCATAAGGCATATGGCTGTTTTATTCGAAGTTTTAGTTATAGTCTTTCTTCTGTTTCAGAAATTCTGCATAATTACAAATATTTTGCGCCTATTCAGTATTTCGCATCCTTTACGGACACGATAGGAAAATCGCCCCTTGGCGAGAGTGCTTTTGAAATATTAGCTCCTTTTGATATGACTGCCCATAAGAATTTGTGCCCAGTCTATGCCTTAATGAGTAATTTAATTTCACGAGGATGTCCAACATTGGCAAGTGAGAGAGTTCTGAATTACGTATCAATCATGTCTGATGAACAAAAAGCAAAGAATCTAAATGCCGTTGCGCGTATTCAGAAGACATTTATTGAAGCAATCATCTCAGAACGACTTGATACAAACAAACGGGAATGGAAAATTCTCATTATTGAGGATAATACTTCCGTTGCAAAGATTTCTATAGAGGATTTTTCGGAGGCTTATCATAATCTCATTGCCATGACAGAAGATTATGATCATATGGTATTGCCAAAAATATCTGTGAGTGCCCAAGAAGATGCTTCGTCTGAAATAGAATACGATGCTGTTATTGATGTGTCGATTGATCAGATTTGCAATGCAAAAGAGGTTGCTTTCTCTAAATTTAAGGCTTCAAATGATTGCTATTTTATTGTACGATCTTCTGAAAAAGTGTACGAAGACAGAGTTCTATACACTACAGAACGTATCAATTACAAGCCATTTGTTGAAAAAAATAGTCAAGGAATATATCATAAAATCGAAGCGAATTGCTCTAAACTTAGGTATTTTTTAAACCTCATCTTTAGAAAAGAAGATTTCAGACCAGGGCAATTACCTATATTAAATAGGGCTCTTCAATTAAAAAGTGTAATTGGTTTGCTCCCAACAGGAGGTGGTAAGTCTTTGACTTATCAGCTTGCGGCTATGTTGCAACCAGCTGTTACACTTGTTGTGGATCCATTAAAAGGTTTGATGAAAGACCAATATGATGGATTGTTAAATATAGGTATAGATTGTATATCATATATAAATAGTGACATAACAAAGAGTTTCGAGGAAGGAAGAAGGCGCGAACTTGCATTAACCGGTTCGCAAGTGCAAATAATGTTCTTGTCTCCAGAACGTTTGAGTATTTATCGTTTCCGAGAGGTTTTGCGCTCTATGCGAGAGTCAGGAGTCTATTTCGCTTATGGTGTAATAGACGAGGTGCATTGTGTCTCTGAATGGGGGCATGATTTCCGTCTTGCATATCTTCATCTTGGCAGAAACTTATTTAATTATGTACTTCCAAAAGAAGTGGAAGGAGAAGATAACCATATATCACTATTTGGCCTGACGGCAACAGCATCGTTTGATGTTCTCGCTGACGTTCAACGCGAATTATCTGGCATAAATGCTTATTCTTTAGAAGAAGATGCAACCGTAAGATATGAGAATACTAATCGTCTTGAACTTCAATATAATGTTTATGAGGTTGATGCAAAAGATGCACCGAATGCGTGGGTTGTTGGAGATATAAAGGAAGAAAAACTTCTCGAAGTGATAAACGATGCCACCCAAAAAATAGTTGAGATACAAGATAATAATGCTGTTGAGTATATCAAAGAACGATTCATCGAACGTGAGAATTTGAAGGATTCTGCTGTCGCTGATAAAATACTCAATGCAGACCTTGATGTTGATGTCGAGAACGAGTGGTATAACCAAGTAAGTACTAATTCCGCTGGTATCGTATTTTGTACGCGAGCATCAGAGAAGGTGAATCTCAGTGTTCCAAGTGTAGAAAAAGTACTACGTCATAAAGGATTAAGAAGCATCTCAACATATAAAGGAGGTGATGATACTGTTTGTCAAGATGCCTTTCTTAAAGGCAAAACCAATATGATGGTTGCAACAAAGGCTTTTGGAATGGGTATTGACAAGTCTAACGTGCGAATGACCTTCCATTTGAATTATCCAAGCTCGTTAGAGTCTTTTGTCCAAGAGGCAGGACGTGCTGGGCGTGATAAGAAAATGGCGTTAGCCACAATTATGTATTCACCAAAGAAATTTAGCACACAAAATATACGAACACGTATAATTGAATACTTCTCTGCTGATTATACTCAAAATAAGTATTTTTATGAGCAAAATTTTTTGGGAGAGGAATTTGAATTATATGTTATGAACTTACTAATGAATAGACTTAATGTTACCATTTCTAATGAAGAAATGTGCATAGGGGATTCATGTGTAAAAAAGGAAAGCAAAGATGGTATACTTAGATATATTTCAGAGCCTAAATACAAAGGCAAGACGCTAACTTATTATACCTCTTGCAATGTATCTGATGTTGAACTTAATTCATACAATATCGAATTAGCATCAAGGAATCTGCCTATATTTGAAACGGAGTATCAAAGACAAATGCGCAGAAGAACTGGTAAGTCTTATGCTTATGGTTATGCCCAATATCAAGAATCATTACAGAAGGCCATATACCGTATGTGTATAATAGGCCTTATTGATGATTTCACAGAAGAATACGCTCGCCGTAATGATGGAAGTTGGTATAAGATTTTTCGAGTTACCACTATTTGTCAAGAAGAATCTGAATATTACAAACATCTCAGATTATACTATCGTAAATACTATTCTGTCGAAAGGGTAGAAAATATGATAGCAGAGGTACAGACACTTGCTCATACAGATGGGGTAATTATGGCTTGTTTGAAGCATCTTACATCTTTTATTTATAAGAGTATCGCTGATAAACGAGCAAGAGGAATCCTTGATATGGAACAGTTCTGTAACATGGCTATTAGTTCGAAACAAGATTGGAAGGAAACAAATGAGGAACTCAAAGACTTCATTTATTACTACTTCAATTCTAAATATGCACGTGAAGGATTTGTTACATACGATTCAAAATTACAGCAAGATGTTCCTTTCTCATTAAAGGATGATACTAATCATGATGTCCATTCTGAAGATGAAATTACAAGTTTTGATCTGGTGAGAAAATACATGAGGGTTGTAGATTCAGAGATCGTTAACAACGATTCGCAAATGGACAATATAAAGCATCTGCAGGGTGCTGTTCGTTTGATACGTCGAGCCATAGCAGAAATGAATCCTGTTTTAAACCTTCTCAATGTATTCTGCATCCTATATCTTGGATTAGAGGCAAACGAGATGTTAGAGGAAGAACTTTACAATGATTATAAGGCAGTATATATACAATATTTAAGTGATGGCAACTCCGCCTTGATAGACGAGTTTACTCAACTTCTTGTAAAGCATGCTGCTTTGAAAGATAAAGAATATATAGATAAAATCCAGTTGGCTATCCAATTGGAGGGACATGTAAATGAATTGATTAATATTAGTAAAAAATATACAGAATTATGATTGATCAGAGAATTAATGACTCCCTAAAGGAGTTGGAACAAAGTCTAAAAAAATTAGATTCAGCTCGAAAGCAAGTAGAAAAGACAATAGAATCGTATGATGGATTACACGATTCTGTATCAGAATATGTTGCTCAACTTGAAAAGATAACTACAAAAGTTGAAGAACTTATTGTCGTAGTTGGGACGGATTATAAGCAGAAAGTTAAAGGATTTGATAGTGATTGCAAATCCATTATTGAGTCTGCCAATTCTGCTTCGCAAAAACTTTCAGAGGCAACAGACTCTTTCAATAATTCATTGAATAAAATAGAGGCAAAACAGAATTATAGCTTGATTATCAATGTTGTCTTGGCTATTATTTTGGGGAGTATTATCGTATTATTCATAAGATAGCCTAGTGTTGGAAACGGGGTGTTGGTAGAGAATATGTCTGCCGAAAAAGTAATGGATTTATATAATAAGTCTGAAAATATAGCCGTAGATAAAGAATTAAACAATAGTACACAATATGAAGTATCCATTGATATCAGAATATGTAAAGGCCATTCAAGGAGCTAGCGACAATCTTGATAAATTGGCTTACCTGGCTCCCGTACTAGATGATCACGAAGAGCCATATCGCAGTAGTGGTGCTTTTGCCGTGGTGTTTAAGATGCTGGACAAGAGTACCGGGAAATATTATGCCCTCAAGTGTTTTACGGAAGAACAGGAAGAGCGAGCTGATGCCTATCGTCAGATTGCAGATGAATTGGATATGGTTGATTCTCCATATATAACTTCTGTAAAGTATATAGAGCAGGAACTTTTTGTGGACAGTCAATGCGAGGAGGATAAATTTCCTGTATTGTTGATGGATTGGGTAGATGGAGAAACGATTGGAGCATACATCGCTGCAAACTATCACAATCAATCAGCCATGTCTATGCTTTGTTATCACTTTGGAAAATGGCTGTTTGGCTCCGTACTCAATCTTTTGCTCATGGTAATATTAATCCTGACAATATTATAGTCCGTCCCGATGGTTCTCTTACATTGGTGGATTATGATGGAATGTTTGTGCCATCTATGAAAGGCTACAAATCTCCAACTATCGGTACTAAGAATTTTTGTCACCCTTTGCGTACTTTTGATGATTTTGACGAAACAATAGATGATTTTTCTTTGGCAAGCATCGCCTTGTCACTAAAGGCTATATCCATGAATCCAAAATTGTTAGATACCTATGGTGCATCAGACAGGCTTCTCTTCTCTGAAGACGATTATCGTAATCCTTCAAATAGTAAAGTTATATCTGCCTTAAAGGAATTGATGTATGATAAGGATTTCTGTACCCTCTACTCTCTTTTCATGCTTGCATTGGCAAGAAAGGAGCTTTCTGCATGTTCTTTTAGATTGTTCATTGGCGAAAAGCCTATCCTGCTTCAAACTATTGAAGACTTATCAACAGAAGTAACTGAAGATGAGTTGAATGAAGCCTTTATAGATGAATGGGGAGTGAAATATAGCAAAGATGGAAGAAAATTGTTGAAAGCCCCATCAGATTTAAAAGGAGATTTTTCTTTTAAAGAGGGTACAAAGATAATATGTGATAGTGCTTTTTCAATGTGTAATTTTCTGACTAGCATAATAGTTCCAAATAGTGTGACTAGCATTGGGGAGGGCGCATTTTCAGGTTGTATATTGCTATTCAACATAATCATCCCAAATAGTGTGACGAGTATTGGTGATTGGGCATTTATGGATTCTAATGCACTGTCCCATATAGTGATTTCAAATAGTGTGACTAGCATTGGAGATGGTACATTTTATGGTTGTAGCTCCTTGACTAACATAGTCATTCCTGATAGTGTGACTAGTATTGGAGATATTGCATTTTACAAATGTAGTTCTCTGTCCAATATTGTCATCCCTGATAGTGTGACAAGTATTGGAGACTATGCATTTGAAGGTTGCACTTCTTTGTCCAATATTGTTGTCCCAAAGAGTATAAGTTGCATTGGGGAGGGTGCATTTTTTGATTGTTATTCTCTATCCAACATCGTCATCCCTGATAATGTGACAAGTATTGGTAGTAATGCATTTAAAAATTGTAGTTCTCTGTCCAACATAGTCATCCCTGATAGTGTAACTAGAATTGGAAATGGTGTTTTTAGTGGTTGCTTCTCATTAAAATATATATTCATTCCTGTAAATGTAATTTGCTTAAACGGAAATCCGTTTTCAGAATGGAATGGTAAGTTAGACTGCTTGTCCACCAATTTCGTCCATGAGTGTGATATATTGTTCAATAAGGACAAAAGTGAAATTATTTCTTTCAGAAATCAAAAAATAGAATCATATATTATCTTTTCTAATGTGAAGAGAATTGGTGATAGTGCATTTTCTGGTTGTACTTCTCTGTCTAACATCATCATCCCTGATAGTGTGACTAGCATTGGGGATGGGGCATTTTATGGTTGCTCTTCTTTGACCAAAATTGTTCTTCCTGATAGTGTTACGAGTATTGGATTTGGTGCATTTGAAGGTTGTATTTCTTTGGCAGAAGTTGTCATCTCTGATAGTGTGACTAGTATTGGTAGTAATGCATTTAGAGATTGTAGTTCTCTGTCTAACATCGTCATCCCTGATAGTGTGACAAGTATTGGAGACTATGCATTTGAAGGTTGCGCTTCTTTGAGTGATATTGTTGTCCCTGATAGTGTGACAAGTATTGGTAGTAATTCATTTAGGGGTTGTCGCTCTCTCTCCAACATAGTCATTCCTGATAATGTGACTAGTATTGGTAGTAATGCATTTAGAGATTGTAGTTCTCTGTCCAACATAGTCATCTCAGATAGTGTTACTAACATAGGAGATTGGGCATTTGTTAATTGTAATAAATTACCATACAATCTTAAACAAGAATTAATTTCTCGTTTTGGTGATGAGCTATTTAACGATCCTTTCGCCCTCTTATACCTGCAATAGAAAATAAGGTGCTATATACAGTACAGAATAAAGAATCCCAATACGGGGTGTTACGTAGAGATGGTTCTGTTGTTTTTCCGTTTGGTAAATACAATTGGATTGATGGATTTGACAATGGACTTGCAAGAGTAAAAATAGGAGGCGTAACAAATGTAATAAACGAAAGCAAATGGGGACTTATTGACGAGGAGGGTGAGGTAGTCTTGCCTATAGAGTATGATACAATATGGACGTTCTATGGCAAGGAACGCAACTCTAATAATGTCGTAAAAGGAGGCTTTTCGCAAAATATGGATTTCTCGAGTATCTTGGGGCGAGATAAAGCCAATGAAAAGAAAAGTGACTCATACAAGAGCGAATACGAAGGACATGAACAAGATGATTCAATTATATAAGAATGAGTTATGGGAAATATTATAGATAAAATTAAAGAAACAATATATGAGCAAGTCATAGGAGATGCCCTTGAATTGGAGGAGAAAGAGGATATATCTATGTAAATCTCATACTGCTGGATAGAATCCTATAATGTAGCCACTCCTCCTTAAAAAACATATAAAAAGACGAAATCTCTTGCGGGAGACGTGCTTTTTGTTTATCTTTGCACCGATATTTAGCATTCGGAAATTTGAAAGCAAACTTTCATAGTGCTCGTTCGCATGTGTTAAAGCTAAAAGGAATTTACAATTATGATGTTACTAAAGAAAATAACGGATTTACGGAGTGCACTTCTTCGTAAAAAAGGGAAACAAGAGGTGATGCAGGAGACAAAGGGGAGGGCAGAGTCGCCCTTTCCTACAACTGGTATCATTGGAGCTATCGCTGGCGATTGCTTCGGGGCTGCGTATGAATTTCATCCGGTAAAGCATGGGGACTTCGATATATACAAAGATCCTCGTTTTACGGATGATACGGTTATGACCTTGGCTGTTGCAAAATGGCTGACGATAGATCCTGAACATACTCATGAGAAGCTCGTGGAGTGTATGAAAGAATTGGGACGGAAGTATATGTTTGTTGGCTATGGGAAGAAGTTCTTGCGGTGGATTATTAGTAGAAAAACGGAACCGTATAACAGCTATGGCAACGGTTCTGCCATGCGAGTAAGTCCATGTAGCTTTTATGCCAAGACATTGGATGAGGCTTTACAGCTTGCTAAGATTTCTGCAGAGGTGACTCATAACCATCCTGAAGGGATAAAGGGGGCGCAGGCTATAGCTGCTTGTATCTTCCTGGCTCGTCAAGGAAAAGACAAGAAGCAAATATGCGATTACGTTGAGGCTCATTTTGAAGGGTACAATCTTCACCGTACTCTTGCAGAAATACGTCCCGATTATGGATTTAGGGTTAGTTGTCAGTCGAGTGTTCCTGAATCTATCATCTCATATCTCGAAGCAGATAGTTATACTTCTGTTATCCGTAATGCCATCTCTCTTGGTGGTGATGCAGATACCATGGCGTGCATGGCTGGAGGAATAGCTGTTGCAACCAAAGGGATGGAAATGCCGGAAGATCTGGCTCGTTGTGTATATAATAATGTGCTTGATGATAATCTTCGTCAGATTCTTAATAAGTTTAATTTGTATCTGAAGGAGTATAAAAGGGAATAAGTGATGTCGTTAAAAAGTGAAGTTGTGTAATCGGTACAGCACTATTGCCAGATAGGGATGACTTTACGATTGGTTGGTTGTATGAATAGAAAAAATATGGAAAATGAAATTATAAAAGAAAGATTCCTTGGCACCATCTTCGGGCAAGCTGTAGGAGATGCTTTGGGACTGAGCACGGAGTTTATGTCCAAGCAAGAGGTGGATCGTTTTTATCCTAATGGGATAGAGGACTATTCACAAATCGTGCAGGATGATCATCGTCGTCGTTGGCAAAGAGGCGATTGGACTGATGATACCGACATGATGCTATGCATCTTAGATTCCTTTGTGGCTTGTCAAAAGGTAGATATTTTTGATATTGCCAGAAGGTTTAAGGAATGGATGATGAACGGAGGCATGGGAATTGGCCGGCATACATATAATGTAATGGCTCTAGGTGATTATACTTCGAATCCACAGAAGGCTGCAGAGATTATCTGGAAGATGGGAAAGAAAAAAGCTGCAGCTAATGGAGCCGTCATGAGAACTTCGGTGGTAGGACTTCTGAAGGAAAATGTGACTAGTAATGCTGAGAATATCTGTAAGTTAACTCATTTTGATCCTCGCTGTGTTGGCTCTTGCGTTGTCGTTTCTTCTATCATACATGCTCTTGTCTTTGAAGACAGAATATTGGATTATGAAGAGGTGATTGGCATAGCCGAACAATATGATGAACGAATCGTTCCATTTGTTGACTTGGTATACCATGAAGGTCTGGATTCTTTGTGTCTGGATGATGAAAAGAGTATGGGATATACGCTCAGAACTTTAGGGGCTGCCCTATGGGCTTATTGGCATGCAACCTCGTATAAAGAGGGTATCCTAAAGATTGTTTTATCAGGCGGAGATGCGGATACCAATGCTGCAGTAGCAGGGGCTATCCTGGGTGCTAAATTTGGAATATGCCATATTCCTGACGAATGGAAGAATGGTCTTCTCTATGCTTCTATGCTCCATGACAAGGTGCAGAATTTCTACGCAATGTATCGCTAAAAGAAAGGATTCGATAATGAATGTGATGCAATTGAATACTGGTATTTATAATAGCTTGGGCGTACTTTCTAATGACGAGAGCTATTTGGAAGAAGCCCTTGCTAGTATCAATCAGGCCTTTACGGAATTGAAGCTTCATCGCGAAGGAAAAATAGATTTTATTCCTGCGGAGGATTTGCTTAATGAGTTATAGGATAGAGGTTGCACCTGAGTTTGCCCGTAGATTGAAGAATTTAAGTAAGCGCAGTCTGCATTAGTGCATAATAACGCAGAATCCTGCCGGCATCACTGCCAGCAGGATTCACTTTCAAAAACCGAACCTAAAAGTCTACCTTGTAATTTCTATCTATGCAATATCTATTGTAACCTGAATAAGTCTAACAACTAAGAACTATGGCAGTAGAACAAATGGAAAAATAAAAAAAATATTTAATTATAGTTAATTTAAGTTTGAAATCATTCTTATCTAAAATAAAACTATTATATTTGTAACCGATAGATACGAATCTGCATAACAAACCTAGATTCAAGAGATTATAGAATATATTATAGTAATTTTAAACAATAACATTAATGAATATGAAACGACCATTTATTACCACATTATTTGCGATGTTACTGGTCCTTTTTACAGTTTCATGCAGCAGTGAAGATAAAGAGTTTGATTATGCAGCATTGCCGATGTCGGCACAGCTGTTTGTAAAGCAATATTTTGCTGATGCATCATACAGCCGTGTGGAAAAGGAGAAAGATAATGGCTTTTGGGAATATGAAGTATTGCTCAGTGATGGCTCTAAAGTGGAGTTTAATGAGAAGGGAGAGTGGACGAGTGTTGAGTGCAAATACTCTGAGATCCCTGTAGGCATTATTCCTACTGTCATAGCTGAGGATATTGCAAAGAAATATCCTGATTTGAAGCCTTACAAAATTGAAAAAGAGGTTGGCGGATATGAAATTGATATTCCTGGCTACGATCTCTATTACAGCAATAACGGTATATTCATACGTGCTGAAATTGACAAATAACAGAAGAGGGTGTGTCATGGCTTTATGACACACCCTCATGCAGTTCTGGTACTTACTATAACAGCTCTCTTGCTATCCAGGCACAGGCTTCAGCATCTATTCCGGTTCGGGCTTGATGAGGCTGTAGTAGCTGTCTGCAATCTCGCCATCCCTCACTATCACAATGCCCACCGAGCAGACACTTGTACGCTGCTGGTTGGCCGTTTCGAAATCTATCGCTGCAAAATCTTTCATCGAATTATCATTTTTGTGCCTTATATATTATGGTGTTACTCTGAGGAAATATAGGCTATCTTATTTCTCCCATCAGCCATCTTAGGGCATTGATTCTCTTGATACCGTTGTAATCGGCAGTAGGGTCTTCATCAAGTGTAAGGATATACTTAGGATATTGGTCATTGATCTGCTGCAGAGATGCCAATTCACGTTTTAAGGTAGTCTCATCTCTAACGGTAGCAGCTACCTGATAATACGTGATATTGTTTTCATCAATCGCTACAAAATCTACTTCCAGATTATCCATCTTTCCTATATATACTTTCTGCTGGCGATGGAGTAGTTCCAGATAAACGATGTTCTCCAGGATGCGGCCGGCATCGAATGAGCGGGAACCTAGGAGCATTCTTCTCAAACCGACATCTACTAGATAATATTTACCCAATGTCTTGAGCAGCTGCTTACCCTTGATGTTGTATCTTTTGGTTTCATATACGAAGAAGGTTTCGCAGAGTGCGGTCAGATATCGTTCTACGGTTTTCTGGTCTATTTTCCTTCCATCGGCAGTCATGATGTCGGCTATGCGCTTGGTGGATAGGATATTGCCGATATTGTCGGCTGTGAAACGGATAACGCTTTCCAGCATCATGACATCGGGTAACTTCTTCCTGCTCATGATATCCTTTACTACAATGGTGTTATATACGCCATTCAGGTAGTCGCTGATTTCTGCGGGAGTATCCAGTTCAAGGGTATATGGAAAACTGCTCCTTGTGATGTAGTCTGTATAGGCTTTGGGAAGATTGTCGGTTCCTCCGATACCTTCAACATACTCTCTGAATGAAAGGGGAAGCATTGCGATTTCCACATATCTTCCGGATAATAACGTGGCGATTTCGCTTGACAGCATATAGGCATTCGACCCCGTAATATAGAGATCTACTGTTGGCTTCAGGTTGAGGCTGTTGATGATGTCTGGGAAATCTTCCACATGTTGTATCTCATCAAAGAAGATATAAGTCATCTTGTCTTGATGAATTAATGGCTTGATATAAGCGTATAAGTTATGTGGATTACGAAGCTCATAGAAGTCGTAATCCTCGAAATTGAGATAGATGATTTGGTCGGCACTGACACCTTGCCTCTTAAGCCAGTCACGATAAATCTCCATAATGGTGGATTTACCGCAACGGCGAATGCCGGTTATCACTTTGATAAGAGACTTGTCTTTGAAAGCGATCAGTTTATTGAGATATTCCGTTCTTTCTATTCGTTTCATATCATTTCATTGCTCTTTGATTATATATTTGCTGCGAAGATACTATTTTTTTAGGATAAATCATCCTAAAAGTAGAATATTTAAGAAAGTTTTAGGATGAATCGTCCTAAAACTTTTGAAATTAGAGAAGTTTTAGGATGAATCGTCCTAAAACTTTTTATCTATCCCCATATTTAGGTATTTCTGCGAAACCATCATTTTTAGGTATTGCAGATTACGGGAAAAGGGCGTATCTTTGCACCCGAAAATAAATGTAACTAAAAGTAAGATAGACAAATGAAAACAACAATCGTAATTTATGGCTCTTCTACTGGCTCATGCCAGTCGATTGCCGAAACCATCGCCTCTAAGTTGGGCGTGGAAGCTGTAGATGTAGCTAACATCGATGACGCTACTATCACAAGTCATGAGAATCTTCTTTTCGGTACTTCTACCTGGGGTGCCGGCGAGATGCAGGACGACTGGTATGATGGCGTGAAGACATTGAAGAGTGCCGGCTTGGCTGGCAAGACTGTGGCCCTGTTTGGTTGTGGCGACAGCGAGTCTTACCCTGATACATTCTGTGGCGGCATGAAGGAACTCTATGATGCTGCCGTTGAGGCTGGTGCTACCGTATTGCCTGGTGTTTCTACAGATGGATACACCTATGATGACAGTGAGGCGATTGATGGCGATAAGTTCCTGGGACTCGCACTCGACGAGGTGAACGAGGACGACAAGACAGAGGAGCGTATCGATGCCTGGCTCGAGGACATCAAGCCAGCGTTATAATTTTACAAAAATATTTTTCAAGAATTGGAGAATGATGGAATTCTCTGATTCTTGGTTTAAAAACAGATAAATTCGGATAGTATGCAGCAGGAAATCGCAACACCAGTAGATTTGAAGGTTCTGATGAATCATATATATGAATATAAGAAGGGCGTGCGCCGCCTGGTGCTCTACACCTTCAACAAGAAATATGAGTCTTTTGCCATAACTAGATTAGAGCGTCAGAACATTGATTATATCATCCAGCCGGTTGGCAACGACCGTCTGAATCTCTTCTTTGGTAAGAAAGAATGTCTGGATGCTATCCGCATGATAATCACCAAACCGTTGTGCCAGCTTACGCCGGAGGAGGATTTCATCTTGGGTGCCATGCTGGGATATGACATCTGCGCCCAATGCGAACGCTATTGTGAGCGCAAGAAGAAGGTTTGCTAAGCTTTTCTTTCATCTTCGTAATGTTTTATGTTTATAAGTAGAAAGAGCGTGATTGCCGTAATGGTGATTACGCTCTTTCTGCATATTTCGGAATAATTCCTCTTTTTGATGCCTGTTCTGACGGAATAATTCCTCTTTTTGAGAGCTGAAATGAAAGAAAAAGTCCTGAAAACACTACTTATTTATTAGTACAGACTATATCTATGCGTTTAACCTGATACCTAATTCTAAGTATAAAAAATGTGAAAATCACAATTTCTCGGTATTGTACAATTTCTAAATAAGTCTTACCTTTGCAGCCTGAAAAAAGGAATAGATATGAAAAAAGGATTAGGAAAAATCAGAAAGATTAAAAAGAAACACATCTTCCTGGCCTTGTTGGCCGTGATTGTTCTGGGAGGTTTGGCGAAGGCTTACTCTGCCTGGGTGGGTACTACCCGCATCGCTTTCCTCAACTATCAGGCTATTGCGCTGGGACAGATTTCGCATGCCAACGACAATGCGATGATTAAACTGAGTGAGATCACGACCGATGATTTCGATCATCTGGATGATTACGATATGATTATCGTGAATGGTATGGGACTCCGAATTGACGAGAACCAGCGCAAGCAGTTGGAAGAGGCTTCCTACAAGGTGCCAACCCTGACTCATGCTGCTACCAACCCAGCCAACAATATCGTATCAGTAGATAACTTCGATGCAGATTATCTGATGCAGTACATCGAGAACGGCAGCAAGAAGAATTATCACAGTATGCTCGCTTACATCCGCAAGTTTATCGACGGAAAGAAGTTCATGGCTCCAGAACCGGAACGTGTGGATGAGCGACCAGACTATCTCCTGACTCATTTCGACCCGAAGGATGAAAAGGGCGATGAGCTGGGTTTCAACAGCATCCGTGAGTACAATGCCTTCCTGGCGAAGAACGGATTATATAAGAAAGGTGCTCCTACCATCTTGCTCACCGGTTTTATGGGTGCGGCTCCTGATATGGAGAAGGCTTTTGAGAAGAAGGGATTCATGGTGTATCGCATCAACCAGCTGCAGAGCTTTATCGCCGGTCATCATGCTGACAGTATCCAGGCGAATGCCGTAGTGAATATGGCGCATGGCAGACTGGGCGATTACTTCGTAGAGTTTCTGAAGCAGAAGAATATTCCTCTGTTCTCACCTCTTAATATCAACCGCTTGACCACCGATTGGGAGAACGACAAGCAGGGAATGAATGGCGGTTTCATGTCGCAGAGCATCGTGACTCCGGAGATTGATGGTGCCATCCGTCCATACGTGGTTTTCGGTCAGCGCATCAACAAGGAGGGCTTGCAGGAGGTTTACGGCATCCCAGACAGAATGGAGAGTTTCGTGGAGAGCGTGCAGGGCTATGTGAATCTGAAGAACAAGAAGAACAGCAGCAAGCGCATCGCCATCTTCTACTTCAAGGGCCCGGGTCAGAATGCACTTACCGCTTCGGGAATGGAAGTGGTTCCATCGCTCTACAATCTCCTGGTTCGCTTGAAGAATGAGGGATATAATGTAGGCAAGTTGCCTGCCAATCCTCAGGAGTTAGCAAAGATGATCCAGGCTCAGGGTAGTGTCTTCGGAACCTATGCCGAGGGTGCTTATACCCAGTTTCTGAAGTCTGGACATCCAGCCCTGGTTACCGCCCAGCAGTTTGCCGGATGGACACAGAAGGCTTTGTCTAAGAAGATGATTAAGGAGATGAACCAGCTCTATGGTTCCTTCCCTGGCAAATATATGGCTACCGATGACGGTAAGTTGGCGGTGGCAAGACTGCAGTTTGGTAATGTGGCTCTGCTTCCACAGGTGATGGCAGGTGTGGGAGGCGATTCTTTCAAGATAGTGCATGGCACCGACCAGGCACCTCCTTACACCTATGTTGCCTCTTATCTCTGGGCACGTTATGGTTTCAGTGCCGATGCACTTATCCATTTCGGAACCCATGGTTCGCTGGAATATACCCCGAGAAAGCAGGTGGCACTCGGCAGCAACGACTGGAGTGACCGATTGATTGGTGTGGTTCCACATTTTTATATATATACCATCGGCAATGTGGGCGAGGCGATGATTGCCAAGCGCCGCACCTATGCCCAGACCCAGAGCTATCTCACTCCTCCTTTCAAGGAGAGCGAGTTGCGACAGACCTATAAGCAGTTGAGCGATGCTATCCAGTCTTACGAAAAGAAGGCATCTGCCGAACAGTCGCTGAAAGTGAAGGCGCTGACCGTGAAGATGGGAATCGCCCGAGAACTGGGACTCGATGCCAAGCAGATGAACAAGCCTTATTCTGCAGATGAAATCGCAAGAGTAGAGAACTTTGCGGAAGAGTTGGCAAACGAGAAGATTACCGGCAAACTCTATACTCTGGGTGTGCCATACGATAACGATGATGTCCGCACCAGTGTCTATGCGATGGCTACAGATCCTATTGCCTACGGAATGCTGGCTGTGGATAAGTTGAAAGGTCGTGCTCTGGAGGGCGTGGAGAAGCATAAGCAGCTTTTCGACCGTCTCTATCTGAGCAAGGCACGCAACACTGTGACCCAGCTTCTGGGTTCAGCCTCGGTTTCTGATGAATACATCTGCCGTTATGTAGGAATCACTCCTGCCGAACTCCAGATGGCCCGTAAGGTAGAGGCGATGCAGGCAGCTCCGGATCCTATCCAGATGATGATGCAGATGGCAGACCAGATGGGTGGAATGAAGGAGGCGAAGCCGAAGAGGGTGGACCACCGTACGGTAAGCGAGCTCCGTGCTGCCAAGGTTTCTCATAAGAAGAAGATTCCGCAGATGAGTCGTGAGGCTTTTGAGAAGATGGAGCAGACCGGTCGCTTCCCTGACAAGATGATGGAAGCCATCAAGAAGGGCCAGAAATGGTATCAGGAAGATTTGAAGAAGGCGAAGATGGCGAAAGCCGGCAAGGTCAAAGCATCTCAGAAATCTTCTAAAGATAAGGGTATGATGATGTCGAAAGCACCAAAATATACCCGTCGGCAGATTCATCTGGCTCAGGCGATTACTACCGTAGAGCATGCCTTGCAGAATGTGGGCAAGTATTCGGAGGCCCTCCGTCAGAGTCCGTTCAACGAGATGTCTTCTCTGATGAATGCCCTGAATGGCGGCTTCATCGCTCCATCTCCTGGTGGTGATCTGATTGTGAATCCAAACACCCTGCCTACCGGTAGAAACCTCTTCTCCATCAATGTGGAGAATACGCCATCGGAGGATGCCTGGGAGAAGGCAAAGGAACTTTGCGACAATACCATCAAGATGTATTGCGAGCGACATAAGGGTGAATATCCTCGTAAGGTAAGCTACACGCTCTGGAGTAGCGAGTTTATCGAAACAGAGGGTGCTACCATCGCTCAGATTCTCTATATGCTCGGTGTAGAACCGGTAAGAGATGCCTTCGGTCGTGTTACCGATCTGCGTCTCATTCCATCCAAGCAGTTGGGCCGTCCTCGCATCGATGTCGTGGTTCAGACTTCCGGTCAGCTCCGCGACCTGGCAGCATCCCGTCTCTTCCTCATCAACAAGGCGATAGAGATGGCGGCAAATGCCAAGGGTGATAAGTATGACAACCTGGTGAAAGCCGGTGTTACCGAATCCGAAAGAGTGCTCGTAGAGAAGGGTATGTCACCAAAGGAGGCCCGCGAGGTGAGTATGTATCGAGTGTTTGGTGGCGTAAACGGCAACTATGGTACCGGTATCCAGGAGATGGTAACCGCAGGCGACCGCTGGGATAAGGAGAGTCAGATTGCCGAGGTCTATATGAACAATATGGGGGCCTACTACGGTGATGAGAAGAACTGGGAGACCGTTCGCAAGGCTGCTTTCGAGGCAGCGCTGACCCGTACCGATGTGGTGGTTCAGCCACGACAGAGCAACACTTGGGGCGCTTTGAGTCTCGACCACGTATATGAGTTTATGGGAGGTATGAACCTTGCAGTGCGCAACGTAACCGGTAAGGATCCAGATGCTTATCTCGCCGACTATCGCAACCATAGCAATATGAGAATGCAGGAGGTGAAGGAGGCTATCGGCATCGAGGGCAGAACCACCATCTTCAATCCAGCCTATATCAAGGAGAAGATGAAGGGTGGAGCCAGCAGTGCCAGCACATTCGCCGAAATCGTAACCAATACCTACGGCTGGAATGTGATGAAGCCAAAGGCAATCGACAAGGAGATGTGGGACGAGATCTATAATGTATATGTCAAGGACAAGTACAATCTCGGCACCAAGGAGTTCTTCGATAAGCAGAATCCGGCAGCGCTGATGGAGATGACCGCCGTGATGATGGAGAGTGCCCGCAAGGGAATGTGGAAGGCTACTCCTCAGCAGCTCAAGGACATCGCCAAGCTTCATACCGAGACCGTGAACAAGTATAAGCCTTCATGCTCCGGTTTCGTCTGCGACAATGCCAAGCTGCGCAACTATATCGCCAGCAAGACCGATGCTGCTTCTGCCAAGGAATATCAGCAGAATGTAGAGCAGATCCGCGACGCTGAGGCTGCGAAGAACAGCAGCGACAAGGGTATGGTGATGAAGAAGGAGACGCTGAATGAGGAAGCTCAGAAGACCACCACTGTGGTGAGCGGCATCGTAGTAGGTGTCATCGTCATCGTAGCATTCGTGATGTTGGCGATTCTGATTCGCAGAAGAAGAAAGAATATGGTTGAATAGAAATGGAGACATTAGTTTTAGTAATGATGATATTGGTTTGCTTCAGTTTTGTGCTGAAGCAGACCTTCCACGGAGTGAAGGAGATTATGATCATCTCGGTGCTCGTAGCCTTTTTCGTGGGAATGACCTGGCCACTTGCCATCGAACAGTCGAAGACGCAGATTGCGGCCTGGATAGCCGACCAGAAGCTGATGCTCGATATGGCGGTGCTGCTGAGTATCGATGTGGCACTCACGATGCTTTTCTGTGTGCACCACGTAGATCTGAAGACTTCGGAACATGTGAGTCGCCGCAAATGGGTGTTCTTCATCTTCCTGAAGTACTTCCCGGGTTTGCTGGTTTTCCCAGTGCTTTTCAGTGTTCTGGTGATGACCATCTTCCTGCTTCCCGGCGTATCGTTCCAGGTAGTGGCATGGGTGCTTGCCGTAGTGCTGCTGGTCTTGACGCCGGTATTCACCTATGGTTTGAGATGGCTCTTGCCGGAGCGACCAATCCGCTTGGAACTGCTTTTTCTGGTAGAGGTGCTGCTCGGATTGATGGGCATCATCGGTACGGTGAATGGCAGGACTGCGGTGGCAGGATTCAACAGTTTCGATGCCCTCTCGCTTCTCGGCGTTATCGCCATCGTCATCGTAGGAATGGCGATAGGATGGGCAATTTACAATTATCAAATTAAAAAATATAGAGTATAATGAATTACATATCAGACGTATTGTTTTGGATTTCCACAGGCATGCTGGTTCCTGTGATTATTTTGTTGATTTTCTTCTTCCTCAGAGCCTTGCTGCTCCTTGGAGGTTTCTTCGGACAGTATCTTGTAAAGCGCAAGTCGGGTGCGGAGATTCGTGAACAGATGAACACCCTGACGCTCGATAACATCGATACCCTGGGCGATCGCTTGCCAAAGAACAAGCAGGCTGTCATCGTATCCTATATGAAGAAACTCGTGGACAACCGTCAGAGCAAGGCGCAGGTGAACCGCATCCTCGACCAGTATGCCCAGTTTGTTGAGAAGGATCTTTCTCTTCCTTCTACACTCCTGAAGATGGGTCCGATGCTCGGTTTGATGGGTACCTTGATTCCGATGGGTCCTGCCCTGGTAGGTCTTTCTACCGGCGATATTGCTTCGATGGCTTACAATATGCAGGTGGCTTTCGCTACTACCGTAGTGGGATTGTTCTCTGCTGCCATCGGTTTCGTAACCAAGCAGACCAAGAACCGCTGGTACACCGAGGATATGAGCAACCTCGAGTTTATGGCAGATCTTTTGGAGGAAAAGTAAAAAGGTTTTAAAGGTAAAAAAGTAAAAAAGGCTTTTAAAGGTAAAAAAGTAAAGATATATAATTTATGAGACAGAGACGCAGAAATAGGCTTGCGCATGATGGCGAGGATGATGATCCGATGAGCGTAGTGAGCAACCTCTTCGATGTGGCGATGGTGTTTGCCCTCGCCCTGATGGTAGCACTCGTTTCGCGCTATAATATGACGGAAATGTTCAGCAAGGATAACTTCACGATGGTGAAGAACCCTGGCAAGGAGAATATGGAAATCATTACCAAGGATGGACAGAAGATAAATCGCTATACCCCTTCTGAAGACCAGAGCCAGAAGTCGGGCAACAAGGGAAAGAAGGTAGGCATTGCTTACCAGCTGGAGAATGGCGAAATCATCTATGTTCCGGAAGATAAATAATCGGGGATTACAAATCCCCTCAAACAGAAAATATTATAGTAACTAAAAGAAAAATAAAGAAAAATGAAAAAGTTTAAGACAATGATGGCCATGATGTTGGCTTTGGTTTCTATGTGTGTAGCATTCAGCTCTTGCAGCAGCGATGATGATCCTGTAGCAGTAGCTGCGGCAAAGGAAATTGCGGGTACCTATACCGGAAGTTTGGATATGACTGTAATGGGCACGGCTTCTACATACGATAACCTTACCATGAAGATTGAGGCTGTAGATGATGCTACAGTCAAGGTTACATTGCCAGCTTGTGGCGAGGGTATGATGGCTCTTCCTGCTCTGGAGGTACCTGCTGTGAAGGCTTCCGGTTCTAACGGTGCTTATGCTTTCTCTCAGGAGAACTATGCAGGTACTATTACCGTGAATGGTGCAGAGAAGAAGTACACAGTTACTTTGCATGGTACATTGAAGGACAAAACCCTGACCGTCAACTATTCTGTGCAGTATGGCAAAATGCCTATGCCAATGATTGGTAAGTTTGTTTGTACAAAATAAGAGAATAGTTTCTGGATAAACTTTGATATAACTCGATGAAACAAAAGATATTCGCACTATTCTTGATCCTTTGCGGATTGTGCCTGAATCTGAAAGCCGAAACCCAGGGCGATGTCGTGGGTAGGGTGCTCGATGATTCGGGCGCACCTCTGGCGGGTGCTACCGTCCAGATTTTGCATGCAAAGGATGGGGTAACAACTGATGAAGACGGATATTTCCGCATTCCTTACAGCAAGGATGGAGCGGTGAGAGTGAAGGTGAGCTTTGTGGGCTATCAGACTCAAACTTTCGTACTGAAAGCGGATGAGAGAAAAGGTGACCAGCATGTGCTTCGCCTTCAACCGGATGCTACTGCCCTCGATCAGGTGGTAGTTACCGCAACCCGAACTCCGAAGGCTTTGAAGGATGCTCCTGTGGTAACCCGTCTGATTACCGCCAATGATATCAAGATAGCTGATGCTACCAATATCCAGGACCTCCTCACCGAGCAGATGCCGGGTCTGGAATTCGGCTATGCCATGAATCAGGAGACTTCTCTCAACATGAATGGTTTCGGTGGAAATGCCGTGCTCTTCCTTGTAGATGGCGAGCGATTGGCTGGTGAAACCATGGATAATGTAGATTATAGTCGTCTGAACTTGGATAATGTAGGACGTATCGAGATAGTAAAGGGTGCTGCTTCGGCGCTCTATGGCGCCAATGCCGTAGCCGGAGTCATCAACATCATCTCCCGTGAAAACAGCGAGCCTTGGACTGCCAATGTCAATACCCGCTACAACGACTTCAACAAGGAGTGGCGCCACGGTGGAAGCTTCAGCTTCAATGCCGGAAAATGGAATTCGCAGACCAGCATCCAGCGCACCACATCGGATGAGGTTCAGCTCACCAGTCCTTTCGATACAGAATCCAACATCCTCCATATCTATGGTGGAGAGACTTTCAATGTGAAGGAGCGTCTTACCTACAAGCTCTCAGATAAGGTAAAACTGATAGGTCGTGGTGGTTATTTCAATCGTATCAGCAAGCGCAGCAACTATGATGATCATTACATGGATTATTCTGCCGGACTGAAGACCGTGATGAATCTTTCGGAGAATGATAATCTGGAGATTTCTTACGGCTTCGACCAGTATGACAAGGCTCGATATGTGAATGATGAGCGTACTCACGACCACGATTATACCAACCGTCAGAACACCGTCCGTGCCCTCTATTCCCATATCTTCGGCAAGAATACATTGACGGTAGGTGCAGATTTCCTGAACGATTATCTTACCACCTATCAGTTTGAGGATAATGAATCAAAGAATCAGAATTCATGTGATGCCTTCGCCCAGTTCGATTACAATCCTTTGCAGTGGTTGAACATCGTGGCAAGTCTTCGTCATGATTACTTCTCTGCATCCAGCCAGCATGCTACTACCGGTCGTCTGGCTCTGATGACCAAGTGGAAGGGCTTCTCCATCCGTGCCAACTATGCCGGCGGATTCCGTGCCCCAACGCTCAAGGAGATGTATATGAACTTTGATATGGCAGGTATGCAGATGATTTACGGTAATCCGGATTTGAAGCCGGAGAAGAGCGACAACTACAACCTGGCGCTGGAGCATGCCGGAAGGGTGAAGAATGTTGGCTTCTTTACTGGTCAGTATAGTCTTACTCTCATGGGTTATTATAATAAGTATGATAAGCGTATCACTACCGAGGATTATGCCGATTATATCCCAGGAACCGGTCAGCCGGATGTGGCTTCGCGTTATTGCAACGAGGATGGAGTAGAGGTGAGCGGCATCGACTTCAGTGCCCAGTACCGTTCGGATATGGGACTCGGTGTGAAACTCGACTACAGTTATCTCCATGTGGGTGGCAGAAGTGTAGATTCCCAGTTCTCCCAGCCTCGTCCTCATACCGCCACCTGGCGTCTCGACTACGATCGCCAACTCTGTTCGTTCTATCGCATCAATGCCGCTCTGTCAGGCAGATACTTGTCTTCTCCTGATACGAACATCAAGAAGCATGACAGCAGTTATCAGTTGTGGAAGTTCACGCTTCAGCAGCGATTCCTGGATGCCGTCAATCTGAATTTCACAGTAGATAATCTTTTCGGTTATACGCCAAAGAACTATTATTGGAGTTCGGCGATGACCACCGGTCGCACCTTCACGGTAGGCCTTTCTATCGATATCGACCGTTTCGTAAAGGTATTCTAATAAAAATAGCAGGGTGGACCAGTCTTCCATCCTGCTTCTTTTTTATTAATAGCACCCCCTCTAACTGTATAAAAACAGGTAGTTAGGGCGATTTTTCTTGTTTTGCCTAGAAATATCTCTTCCTCATTTTCTTCAAGAAATCCTTGGTGATAGGGAAGCCGGAGGCATCACCTATTACGGAGTCGGTATAACAGAAGGGACATTCGGCTGTAGGCGGCTCATCAGGGAGGTAATCCGTGATTTCGGATGGCGAGAAGATTTCGCCGCAGAAGAAACAGCCGCACTTTTCAGACTTCTCTATTTGTTCCTTGTTGCTGAAGCAGCAATCGTGAGCCTGGCGGAAAATCCTGTCTTTCTCCTCCTCTTCTTTCTGCTTTTTCTCAGCCTTTTCCAGATACCCCTTGAATCGTCTCTGAAGATAGAGCGGCACATGATAGTGAGGGGCGAAGACATACAGCGACGGAACGTGGTCGTGGTATTCGTATCCGGGACCATCTATCACGGTATAGCTGTCATCCGTCTCATCGTATGGCAGTTTATCCAATCCCCTTTTATCCTTGGCAGCCTGGTTTCTCTCCCAGATCCATTCGGTGGTAAGCGGAGTACCGACAACGATGGCAAGTTTCACCTCATTGCCACGATATACTTCCACGATGTCACCTTTCTGGAATCTAATCTGTTCTGCGTTTCTGCCTCGGAAGGTCTCGTCAGGATGACGGTCGTATGCAGGCAAATCGCAGACTCCGGGATAGTAAATGCTGAAACGCGAACAGCAGTAAGACCGGTCGATCAGTTTTCCCTCACCGTCATACACTCTTTCAGAAAGACATTCGCGGTCGTAGTGCAACAGTCCCATTGGAATTTCCGAGATATAATAGCAGAAGGTATCCAGCGGATAGTCGTCTTCCTCCTTCATCTTTTTGCGGTAAAGGACATCCTGGTGCATCAGTCTCTCTGCCTCCTCCAAAGTTGTGGTGAAGGCTTGCGGACAATAGGTGTTCACCTTATATTTCGGATAATGTGAACGCTTTTTCTCCTCCAGCTCTTCCGTTTCTAAAACTTCGAGCTTGAAGATGGCAGGAACATCCCGATGCTGTGGATGCTCAGCCAATTGCTTGAAATCTTCGTATGTCATAGGATGGTTATCTTAAGAATTTGTGAAACTTAAGTTCAGGGAGACAACCTTCAGAGTCATTGCCTTCTTGATTGTTAAGATTCCTTTTGGTGATAGTTTTATGAATTTTCAGTTTTCTCATGTCCGACTTGCCGTTAGCTTTATGGTTACACCAAGGCTTGGGATATACATGTCTTTTTTTGTATCTCGTGCCATCGCAGTTCTGGATAAAGATTTCCAATACTAATCCATCCATTTGACAATCATGCGGAATGTTGATGGCACGTCTTTGGATATCCATTTCGTAGAAGATACTTCCGTCCTTTTTGCAGAGCACGATGTCCAGATAGTCTGGCATATCAGGTATAGTTCCAGGCTCTGACATTTGTGGTCGAAACTCCCCAAACGCTTCCTTCACATACTCGAATAGTCCTCGAGTATATTTTTCGATATCCACCCCTGCGTATTGAGTATAGGTGTATTTGATAATACATAAAGACATTTTATTTGCCATTTTATTCTTTCTTTTTGGTTATACCTATATAATATAGTAATATTGAGGGAAAATTTCAAAAAAAACGCCAATATTTTGAAAAAAGTATTGGAGCTTGATTATATTGAATGATGCTGTTGTAAAAATATCGTACCTTTTAGTTCTTGTTATATCCGAATTTTCTTGTAAACAATACATCTTTCCAATGTGATTCCCTATCAATGATGATTTGGTCATCAGTATCCTTATTGAATGTTTCGAGAATTGTGAAATAGAAATTATTCTTGATATAGTCTGTACCTAATTCCTTTAGAAGTTTATTTCCTCCATGGCATGTACGAATGTATGTTTCCCATCTACCGAGAATCATATCTTCACCATACGCTGAACCAACATATTGTTTTCCTGTATTTGAATCTACCAACAGATACACTCCTTTTTGATTTTCAAGAGCAGAACGCCAACTATCTTTTGTGATGAGATTCTTAAGAGATAGCCATGAAACATTCACGTTGGAATATCCAGGAAAATAGTCGTTGTTGTAAACATTGGGCAGAATCTCTTCAACAATGCACTCGGGCAAGACATTCTCTCCTATTCTGATAAGATTTTGACTATGATTTTTGAAGCGAACAACAATTCTGCCAATGTATTCCTTGTATTCATCCAACTCTTCATATTCATATCCAACTCCATTTTGAATACCAAGATCTTGAACAATCTTTCCTATATGGAATAGTAACCAACAGTCTTGTTTTTGAGGGATAGGGACAAAACCTAAGGTAATGTTTCCATTAGAGAAATTGCTTTTTCTTGCATAGTTCCAGTATTGACCGTCAAGCATATGTTGTTTGCTTTCTTCAGTTTGGTCTGTAAAATAATCAATAGCTGGTCTTTTGGTTCCGAAGTTCAAATTAAATCTAACTTTAACGTTTTTAATATCCGGAAGTCTGAGAATATCATTAAGTAGTATCATAATGTCTTATGCTTTAAATTATATAATAAGCAATTGCCCCCACTGTCCTCTTTGCTTATTTCTGTATAGCGAAAGTTATGAGAAGACAGGGGGTACGTATGATAGTTCTTTTTGTCATTATATTATTTACAATAGTTCGTTAATAATTCAATAATGTGCTAAGCAGCTATACGCTGTAAGCACG
>ENA-OURS01000234-OURS01000234.1-human-gut-metagenome-genome-assembly--contig:-NODE-234-length-71336-cov-19.883994_pt1 | contig 71336 bp, 61 predicted proteins | sample MGYA00242109_ERZ509010 | MGnify/ENA primary metagenome ERZ509010 (study PRJEB26280, sample SAMEA2338774) | human gut metagenome | biome: human gut; feature: human-associated habitat; material: faeces... | reverse complement strand
ACGAATGCCAGAACAGCTGCGACCTGAGTCGAAGGATCTCGGCGAAGCCGCCACCACAACCCCGAACCCTGAACCTTTTTTCCTTAGGAGCATCTATGACCATTTACGGACCCTATAAAGCCTCTCTCAAAGCTGTCATGGACGGCTTTGCGCGGGGCATCCGCGCCTACAGCGAGAAAGAAAAAGAGAAGACGGGAGAGATGCTTTACGAGCATCTCTCGTATCGCCTGAAAGCAGAAGACAGCATGAAGGAGAAGCTCACGCGGAAAGGATTTCCCCTCACTGCCGAGTCTGCCTTCTATGCCGTGAAGGACGCCATCGGATTTCGCATGGTGTGCCGTTTTGTGGATGACATTTATGAAAACGTTTCCCGCTTGAAGGCTCTTCCCGGCGTCGTTGTCGTAAAGGAAAAGGACTATATCAAAAACGTCAAGCCCAATGGCTACCGCAGCTACCATATGATCCTGGATGTCACCGCGCCCTATGAGGATGCGAGAGGCAGAGATCCGGGGCATTTCTTCATCGAGATCCAGCTGCGTACCATCGCGATGGACTCCTGGGCGGCGCTCGAGCATGAAATGAAGTACAAGCACGAGGTGGAAAATGCCGCGCTCATCAGTCGCGAGCTCAAGCGCTGCGCTGATGAGCTTGCTTCCTGTGATCTCTCCATGCAGACGATCCGGAATCTGATCAGAAAAAGTGACTGGTAGCTGGTGGCTGGTGACTAGTCCCTAGTCACTAGTCACCAGTCCCTAGTCACTTCTATCCCATAATCCCCACCCTCTTATATTTTCTACTGAGGTCAAATCTATGAAGATCCTGCTTGCTGAAGATGAAAAAGCATTATCTGATGCCGAAGTCGCGGTGCTCCGTCACTTCGGCTATGAGGTCGATGCGGCTTATGACGGGCTCTCTGCCTGGCAGATGGCGGAGCGCGAAGCGTATGACTGCATCGTCCTTGATATTATGATGCCGAAAATGGATGGCATCGAAGTCCTTGCCAAGCTCCGCGGGAGCGGCAGCACGGTGCCGATCATCATGCTCACCGCCAAGACCGAGGTCGATGACCGCATCGCAGGTCTTGATGCAGGGGCAGATGATTACCTGACGAAGCCCTTCGCGATGGGCGAATTTCTGGCGCGCATCCGCTCGATGACACGCCGCGCGAATGCCTTCACCCCTGCCGTCCTTTCGGCAGGCGGCGTCACGCTCAATGTCGAAGAGCAGGAGCTCTCGGCGGAGAGCGCGATCCGTCTCGGCAGCAAGGAGACGAAGCTCATGAAGTATTTCATGATGAATGCCGGCAAAGCACTCACACAGGAGGAGATCCTGCGCTACGTGTGGAGCGATGAGCCTGACGTACCGGCAGATATCGTGTGGATGTATATTTCCTTCCTGAAAGAAAAGCTCGCCGCCGTCCGAGGCAAGGCAGTGATCGAAGGGGAGAAGGAAGGCCCTTTTGCACTGCGCGCAATGGGGGACTAGGGACTAAGGATGGGGACTAGTGGCTGGTAGCTAGGGATTAGGAGTCTCGAGTGACTGGGTGACTGGTGACTAAGAGACTAAGAGACTAGGAGACATCAGATTCCCGTATCGTCATCGAAAGCGCAGCCGAGGGATCTTTCTTGCACTGCGGTCAGTATCACATAGGCATTGACCGGGAAACGACGCCTTGGCGCTACGTATTTCTGCTTTCACACATGCATCGTTTATCGGCCTGCAAGAAAGATTTCTCGCTTACGCTCGAAATGACGATACGGGGAAAAGGGTATTCCCAAAAGTTTGAAAGCAGGGATGAGGGATTAGGAGTGCCTGGTGACTAGTGCCTGGGAGACTAGGAGACTTTAGGCTCTCTCGTATCGTCATTTCGAGCGAAGTCGAGAAATCTTTGTCATTTGCGGTCAGGCGGTCGATGTTTGGAACTTCCAAACGGGAAACCTGTTACCCACTCACTTTCGGGCATCGCCCTATTTATACTCGCGGCGCTTTATAATTTTTATGCGCCGCACCAGCACTCCTCACTCCTCACTTCTAACTGGCGAGCAAAGCTTTCATCCCTGATTAAAGGGCGCCCCGCCCTACGGGCTAACCCGAAACCCTTTTTGTTATCCAATGTGCCAAGGAACCTCATTCATGGATATGATCAAGAAACTGCACCGACAATTCATACTTCTGGCCACGCTGGCGGTGTTCATCATCATAGCGGTCGCGCTCTCTGTCATCAATGGGATGATGTACCTCATTGTGCGGGGGGACATTCATGATGTGCTTGAGACCATCGCAGACAATGGCGGCGTCATCACTACGCGGCGCATAAGCGAGGGAGGCTGGCTCCCGGACGGCAGCTGGGTCGAGGATACGCCGGAATTCACGTACCAGACCCGTTATTTTTCCGTACTGCTGGACAGTGATGGTACGGCCAAGGTGACGAATATCAATCACATCGCTGCCTTTTCGGCGGAAAGTGCGGTAGAGGCAGCGGTGGCTGCGGTGAAGACCGGGGAGAGCGAAGGCTATTTCCAAAAGCAGAAGGGGACCTATGCATACCATGTGAGCCGTACCACGGATGGCGATCTGCTGGTCGTCATTCTGGACTGCACGCGCGATCTCTCGGCGGTGAAGGCCTTCCTGAAATATTCTTCTCTCTTCGGGTTGCTCTGCCTTCTGCTTTTCGTCGGTATCGTGACGGTGCTTTCGGGGATCGCGATCCGCCCCTTCGTCAGAAATATGGAGAACCAGAAGCGATTCATTACGAATGCCAGCCATGAGCTGAAGACGCCGATCGCGATCATTTCCGCGAATGCGGAGGCGATGGAGCTGATCAACGGCAAGAACGAGTGGACGGGCAATATCATTGCGCAGGTGAAGCGCCTCTCGCTCCTCATCAATGACCTTGTGCTGCTCTCCAAGATCGGGGAGACGTCGGCCAAGGATCTGACGCTTGTCGATACGGATCTTTCGGAGGCGGTGAAGAGCAGCGCGGGAAGCTTCCGCCAGATGATCGAGGACGCGGGAAAGACGCTCTCTGTGGAAGTAGAGAGCGGCATCCGTGCGAAGGTCGAGCCGCGGCTCTTCTCGGAGATCGTAAGCATCCTTCTGGACAATGCGGTCAAGTACTGTGATGAGAAGGGGACGATCACTGCCCGCCTTGAGAAACATAAAAAGGGCGTGATCCTCTCTGTCTCCAATCCGTATCAGGAGGGAGCGTCAGAGGACTATGAGCGCTTCTTTGAGCGATTCTACCGCGGAGACACCTCGCACAACAGCAAAAGGTCCGGCTATGGCATCGGGCTCTCCATGGCGCGCGACATGGCAAGGCTCATGAAGGGAAGCCTTGCTGTGTCATACAAGGATGGAGTCATCACGTTTAGTCTGAGCCTGTAGAGGGCTAGTCCGTGGAGCGGGCTGTTCCCTTGATTGCGGGCGAAAGCTTCGCTTGAATGAGAAATTAGAAATGAGAAATGCGAAATGGTGGTGCGGCGCATAAAAATATGGAAGCGCCGAGGAGTATAAATAGGGCGATGCCATGAGCTGGCATTTTAGTCACTGGCTACTCATTGCTACATGTTCTATGGGTTCAACGGGTTCTGAAGGTTCGAAGGGTTCAGGTGGCGGCTTCGCCGCAGTATAAAGAAAGGCGATGCCCGAGGGGGGCATTTCAGTCACCAGTCACTAGTCACTCCAATCCCTAATCCCTAATCCCTAGCTACTAATTCCTAGTCACAATCACTAAAAAAACCTCGCCATATGGCGAGGCCTTTTTTATTTTTTCAGTGCTTCGACATCCGCGATGGCTTTTCTCAAAAGCTCTGCGGTGACAGGATAGGGGACCTTGTTGAGGTCCGGCTTTGTGAGCGCATTGGCGATGAGCTCTTCCGGATCGGTGAGGCCGATGTCGGAAAGAGAATGCGGGAGGTGCGTGCGTTCGCAGAAGGCGTAGAGCTTGTCTCTTTCTTCGAGCTGTCCGTCCAGGGTGAGGAGGACGAGAGTGCCATAGCAGACGACCGCGCCGTGGAGGTGCGCTCCTTCATGGGCTACTCCGGTGTGAGAATTGTAGAGGGCGTGTGCGACGCTGGAGTTGTAGTCTTCCGGTTCCAGGTTCGAAATGATGCCGGTGGAGCAGATGATATTCTGGACTACGTATTCGAGGGCTTCGCTGGCTGTCTTTTCATCGGCGGAGCGCAGTGCGGCTTCGCCGTATTCGAGAAGGCCCTGCGAGCAGGTGCCGGCCAGCGTGACGCCGAGATTTCTGCCATAGGGGAGGACATCGCCTCTGGCGGAGAATTCGACCTCGTACTGTTTGGAGAGCGCGTCGCCGATGCCGGCCCAGAGGTATTCTCTTGGCGCGTTGGCGATGACGCCGGTATGGATGAAGGTGTGGTAGGACGGACGATCGACGTAGTAGACCTGACGGAAGGTGTGGTCTTCGTAGTAGTACGCGCCGACACCGGTGACGGGAGCGCAGTTCGAGGCGAGGGTCGGGAAGGTGAAATAGGGCTTGCCTGCTTCAGCAGCTGCTTTCTTCGCCGTGTCGATGGCGCGGCCGCCGCCCATGGCAAAGACCATGTCTGCTTTCTTAAAGGCTTCATTTTCTTTCAGCGCTTCGGCGTTTTCGAATGTCGCATCGCCGCCGTAGTAGAGGGAGTCGAGGATCTCCATCTTGCCTTCCAGCGCTTTGCGGAGCAGCGGCTCGGCAGCGGCTCTGGACTTGTGTCCGCCGATGAGGACGGCGGTCTTGCCGAAGTGATGGCAGACATCGTAGACGCTGTCATAGGCGTCGGTACCGATGGTATAGCTGGGGAGGAACTGATTTGTCATAGGGGTGGCCTTCTTTCATCAAAGATACATGAAAATGGATGCTTCTATTGTAATGGGATCACAGCGGCAGAGCAATGAAGGAAAAGAGCCTGCTCATTGTGTGTTTCGCTGGCGTGAGAAAGGAGATAGGGAAAAGAGAGCTTCGCCCTGTCTCTCAATTGGCGGCGAGCTTGGTGACGGCGACGGTCTCTTCTTCCGCCTCGCTTCCGAATCTCGGGTTCAGGTAGTTGACGCAGGCCCAGGCGAGGACAGCACCGGAGATGGTGAACCAGGCGGAGAAGATCGCGCCCGGTACGACGGCTGCCGGCATGGAAGCGAAGTGGACCTTGGCAAGACCGGTGGCGAGGCCGGAATTCTGCATGCCGACTTCGACGGAGAGGGTGACGGCTTTCTTCCACGAGAGGCCGCAGAGCTTGGCTACGGCAAGACCTAAGACATAGCCGAGCGTATTGAAGAGGACGACGACTGCAAGGATGACGCCGAGGTTAGCCATGATGGCTTTGTGGGAGGCGCCGACGACGCCGGCGATGATGAGGCAGATGGTGACAGAGGAGACCGCGGGGGTGTAGTCTGTCGCGACAGCAGCTGCTTTCGGGAGGAAGTATTTCAGCGCAAGGCCGAGGCATACGGGGAGGATGACGATCTGCAGGATGGAGAGGAACATGCCGACCGGATCGAAGGCGATCTCCTTACCGATGAGGAAGAAGGTCAGCGCCGGGGTGAGGACCGGGGAAAGCAGGGTAGAGACGGAGGTCATGGTGACGGAGTAGGCGAGGTCGCCCTTGCTCATGTAGGTGATGACGTTGCTCGTCGTGCCGCCGGGGCAGGCGCCGAGGAGGACGAGACCGGCGGTGAGGCCCGGCTCGAGGGCAAAGAGCGTGCCAAGGGCGAAGGCGAGGAATGGCATGATGGTGTACTGCGCGAGCGCACCGAGGAAGATGTCGCGCGGACGGCGGAAGATGACGAGGAAGTCCTTGAGGTCAAGCGTGGTGCCCATGCCGAACATGATGACGCCGAGCAGTACGGAGAGGACGGAGACGCCCTGGACCTTGCCTAAGATCCAGAGCCAGCTCGTCGGGGTGACAAGACCGAGGACAAGAAAGACGACGGCCATGACGCCGAAATATTTCGCAAGCATTTGACAACATTTTTTCATGGTAGAGCTCCTTGGGGAAAATGAATACAGGGTTCAGATCGAATGAGGATGGGGGCTAGACCGCCGGTCTTCGGAGGCATAGCCTTTCAGGCAGAATGTTCAATATCACTTTCCATAAGGATCCCTTCTTTCTGCAAAATTCGCGGTAGAGCAGGGATTGGAAATAAAAAAATCCGTCCCTCGACTGAGGGACGGATACTGGTTCCGCGTTACCACCCTGATTCCTGAAGGATATGACTATCCCAGGCGCTCTACAACGTACAAACATACGCGTTTCCTGTAACGTGGAAATGACGTCGGCGCTTAATAGGTTTCAGCACCGCACCTCAGGGATGATTTTCATATGTCCTGTCCTGCCGGATCGCACCATACTCCGGCTCTCTGAGAAGATCTTGGAAATACTACTCTTTCCCTTCAAAGGGTTTTCTTCGTGTGAAGATGAGCTGATTATACAGGACGGGATATGCATTTGTCAAGCGTTTGCAAAATACGGAAAATGGGACGTTTTCATGGGCAAGGATGAGAAATTTAGATAATTGGTGACTGGTGACTAGCTACTAGTCCCTAGTCACCAGTCACTCATCCCAAGCTACTCATCCCTGCTTTCAAACTGTTTCTCTTGTAGTATAATAGAAAAAACTTTTTTCAAAGGAGATACATTCATGGACGCCATATGGCAAGGCCTTTCCGGCATTTTTGAAGTCGCCCTCATAGCGGGGCTGGGCTTTTTTCTGGCGAAGAAGGGATGGTTTTGGGAGAATGCGGCGAAGGATCTGACGAAGCTCACGATGACTGTCGCGCTGCCGCCGCTCATGATCCATTCGCTGTATGCCAATTTCACGCATGATGCACTGCTGGAAGCGGCGCCGGATCTGGTGCTGCCCTTTGTTTCTATCTTTGTTGCTTACCTTGCGGGGCATGTGCTCGCCTCTCTGCTTCACATCTCCAAGGGCCGCCGCGGCATTTTTATCTGTACCTGCTGCATTGCGAATGCCATCTTCATCGGCGTGCCGGTGAATGTGGCGCTCTTCGGTGAGGCGAGCGTGCCGTCGTGTATGCTGTACTATCTGGCGAATACGACGATGTTTTGGGCGCTCGGGGCGTACCTCATCATACGGGATGCCGGCGGGGAACACCGTTTCACGTTGAAAGAGATGCTCTTGAAGCTCCGCACTCCGCCGCTCATGGGATTCGCAGCGGGCGTCATCCTGCTCCTTGTGAATGTCCCCATCCCGCACTTTGCGATGACAGCGATGAAGTATGTGGGCGGCATGGCGACGCCGATGGCGCTCATGGTCATCGGTATCCAGATGAGCCGGATCCCGCTTTCCTCCATCCATTTCGATAAGGATCTGGTGGGAGCGATGGCGGGTCGTTTCCTTCTGGCGCCGCTCTGCCTCTTCCTGCTTCTCCCCGTCATTCCTGTTTCCGAGATGTCATCCAAGGTCTTTCTCATGCAGGCGGGGATGCCGGCGATGACGAATATGACGATCCTCGCGACCGCCGTCGGGGCGGATGCGGAGTACTCGACGACGGTCAACTGCGTCTCGCTTGTCCTCGGTGTATTCTTTGTGCCGTTTTATATGTATATGCTCTCGTGAGGGGGCTGCGCCAATTAGAAATTAGAAATGAGAAATGGTGGTGGCAGCTTCGCTGCATTTTAGATGATGGTATTCCCGTATCGTCAGCCTTCTCCTCGAGGGGAAGGTGCCCCGAAGGGGCGGATAGGGAACAGGCGGCATGAAAGAGAGTGGGAAGGAGCGTCTCAAGTCGACGATTTACGAAAGCACCCGAGCGCCGCTCCGCGGTCCCCCTTCCCCGATGGGGAAGGCTAAGAGGTGCGACGCTTCGCGTCGATTTTTTATAAAGGGCGATGCTCGAAAGTCGTATACTAATCACTCGAGGTTCCTAATCCCTAGCCGCTCATCCCGAATCCATGCGTTCAACCCGTTGCACCCCGAACCCTGCACCCTATATTTTTCCCAAGGAGCCTTCTATGAGATCTAGTGAATGGTCGATCTCCTTTCTCCGTCAGCTCTTCTCGCTGACGAGCCGCTACTGGAGATCCGAAGAAAAGAAGAGTGCCTATGCCTATCTTTTGGGCATCGTGACCCTTACGATCGCAGCGGTCTACATGACCCTGCTCCTGAACGACTGGTTCAATGAATTTTACAGCGCGCTGCAGAATTACGATGCGGATGCGGTCTATCACGGGCTCATCCGCTTCACCGGGCTCGCCTTTGCACACATCGCTTTTGCGGTCTATGCGTACTACCTGCAGCAGCAGCTCGCGCTCCGGTGGCGGCGCTGGCTGACGGAGGAATACCTTGCCCGATGGACGGAGCGGGAGATGTACTACCGCATGGACATGTTCTCCAAGGAAGCGGACAATCCGGATCAGCGTATCTCAGAGGATATCAATCTTTTCACGGCGCGTATGCTTTCCTTCATGGCGGGGCTTCTGAAGGCCATCACCACCATCGTCTGTTTCATTTTCGTCCTGTGGCAGCTCTCAGAGCCGCTGCCCTTCACCGTGGGCGGCGAGACGTACCATATCTACGGCTATCTCGTGTGGGCAGCGCTCATCTACTCCCTCATCGGCACATGGATCACGCACCGGGTCGGGCATCGGCTCGTGGGGCTGAATTTCGTGCAGCAGAAGCTGGAAGCGGACTTCCGCTATGCCATGGTGCGCCTTCGGGAGACGGCGGAAAGCGTCGCCTTCTATGACGGTGCATCGCGCGAGCGGGGGATCCTTTCCACTCGTTTCGGAAAGCTGATTGAAAATACGATCTACATCATCAAGAAGCAGAAGCAGCTTTCCTGGCTCACCAATTCCTATGGGCAGATCGCGATCATTTTCCCCTTCGTCGTCGCGGCGCCACGCTATCTTTCGAAGCATATTTCCTTAGGCGGCCTCATGCAGGTGGCGAACTGCTTCGGCAAGGTGCAGGAGTCGATGTCCTACTTCGTCGACGTGTACAGCTCGCTGGCGGAGTGGCAGTCCTGCGTGGACAGGCTGCTCACCTTCGATGCGCACATGGCGGCCATCCGAAAAGAGACAGAGCGCGCGGGAGAGGCAAAGCGGCGAGAGGGGAAGGAGCTCCGTCTCTCGAATGTGGAGATCGCTGTCCCCGGAGGACGGGTGCTCTGCCGTCATCTGGATGCGGTCATTCATGCGGGGGAGAAGGTCATCATCAAGGGGCCCTCCGGCTCTGGGAAATCGACGCTCCTTCGTGTGCTTGCCGGTTTCTGGCCCTATGCGAAGGGCGAGATGATCCTGCCTCTCAAAAAGGAGACCATGTTCATCCCGCAGAAGCCCTACATGCCGATGGGAACGCTCGCCGAAGCCGCTTCGTATCCGGATATCGAGCTTTCGCGGAAGGAGTGGGAAGCGCTCTTTGCGTTCTCCGGACTTTCCCACCTGATCCCGCTGCTGGACAGCGAAGGCGACTGGAGCCATATCCTCTCTCTGGGTGAGCAGCAGAAGCTCGCTTTTGCGCGCGTTTTCGCGAAGCGTCCCCGCTGGGTCTTCCTCGATGAAGCGACATCCGCGATGGACGAGGAGACCGAGAGCCGCCTCTACGGGCATCTCGCCCACCTCCCCGGCATCACCGTCGTCAGCGTGGGCCATCGCTCCACGCTGGACAAGTGGCATGGGAGGGTGTGGCCGCTCAAGACAGAGAAGCATTGAGCGTCGGGGCGGCGGGCAGGGGAACTATTGCAAACCGCATGTTATTGTTAATCTTGACAAACGCCGGTCAACCTCTTTACACTATGATATATGTGCCGAAGCGAAGGCCTCGGCTTTTTTTCTGACTCTATAGTCAACTTATGAAAAATGAATCGTTTACAAATGGATGAGAGTCAGTCGAATTCTTTCTCAAAGGAGTGACACCATTGTTGTACAGTGTAAAGATGCGTTCGAGCTTGGGCGGCTCACATGGCGTGGGGGGACGTCATATTTCCGGAGCCGAAAGGATCGTACCCGAGGATGGACTCGAGGAGCAGGTGATCGCCATGCTGCGCCGGGCGAGGACGCATGAGCGCGGGCGAGCCGATTTCATTCAGGTGAAGGTGGAGGAGATCGAAGAGAAGGACATCATGACCTGCCCCCTGATCCCGGTGTACCAGATGGATACCGAAACGAAGAGCGAGGGGCGCAAGGCTGCAAAGAAGGAGCTGCTCCGCATCGGCGTCAGCAAGGCCGCGGTAGAAAGCGCTTTCCGTGAGCTGGAGTCTTTGACCGACAGCATGCGCGGAGCGATCGTGATGGATGCGGTGACGGGCGAGCGTCTCGATGACCGCGCCGAGCGAGGTGTGCGCTGCAGCAACATGGACTGCGAGGATACGGCGCTCTATGAAGCGCGCATGGCAGACAAAGGGCTCGGCGGAGATCATCCGCGCGAAGCCCTCGTCCTCGCCTCGAAGGTGGCCTATGGCCCCGGCACGGTCGCCGAGCTCTGCTGGTCTGATGATCCGGACTATGTGACAGGCTATGTGGGCTCCAAAAAATTCGGCTATGGACGTATCACTGTCATGAAGGACATGGGGGATCCGGTAGGCGGCCGCGTCTTCTTCGTCGAGCACGGCACCGATGTGGCACGGTATGACGACTATATGCAGAATCAGGTGGTGCTTGTGCGGATGGAGGAGTAGGGAGCGGTGTCTAAGAGACCAAGAGACTAAGAGACTGGGAGACATCAGACCCCCGTATCGTCATTTCGAGCGTAAGCGAGAAATCTTCCTTGCAGACCGATAAACGAAGGATGTGTGAAAGTAGAAATACGTAGCACCAAGGCGTCGTTTCCCTGCAGTGCCTATGTGATACTGACGCAGTGCAAGAAAGACCTCGGCTGCGCTCGGTATGACGACGGCGCGAAGCGCTATCAAAATTTCGCGGCGTTTCCATATGATTATGCGCCGTACCACCATTTCGCATTCCTAATTTCTAATTTCTCATGCAAGAGCGACTTTCATCCACAATCAAAGGGCAGACGCCCCACGGGCGGGCCCTATCCCCATTTTCCTAAGCGAGGTATATCCATGAAACTGCAAGACATTCCATCAGCACTGTCCGCCATTGCGGACGAGGACCGTTTCCGGAGGGTCGAAGACCTGCGAATGGTGACGGCATCCCGCGGAATAAGGCGGGACGGGAAGGAATACATCGTATTCAACTCCAATGACTACCTGGGCATGACCCATGAAGGCGAAGTCATGGCTGCCGCGCGGCGCGCGGTGATCTATGGCACCGGCTCGGGCGGTGCGCGGCTGACTTCGGGTGCTGTTTTCGAGCTGTCCGAGCTGGAGAAGGCGCTCGCAGCCTTCAAGCATGCAGAAGATGCGGTGATCTTCAATACAGGCTATATGACGAACCTCGGCGTCCTTTATGCGCTCGCCGGCAAGGGCGACGTGATCTTTTCCGATGCGCTGAATCATGCGAGCATCGTGGATGGCTGCCGGATCTCAAAAGCAAGGGTCGTCATCTATGCGCACTCCGATATGGAGGATCTGGCAAGGCTTCTGGCCGAGACGCCCTGCGAAGGCCAGCGCTTCATCGTGACCGATGGTGTTTTTTCCATGGACGGAGACATCTGTCCGCTGCCTTCCCTTCTTTCTTTGAAAAAGAAATACGAGGCCTGCCTCATCGTCGATGATGCACACGGCGTGGGCGTCATCGGCGACACCGGACGCGGCACGGCAGAGTACTATCACGAGAGCGGCATCGACATCCAGGTGGGGACGCTCTCCAAGTCGCTCGGCGCCGAGGGCGGCTACGCGGCGGCTTCGAAGGAGATCACGGACTATCTCAGAAATGTCTCCCGCCCCTTCATCTTCTCCACCTCGATCTCTGCCGTGACAGGAGCGAGCGCGCTGGCGGCGCTCCGGCTGCTGGAGGAAAATCCTTCCCTCTATATGGGGCGGCTCCGCTTCAATACCGCTTACATGAAGGCGAAGCTCTCAGAGGCCGGCATTCCCGTCCTTCCGGGGGATACCTCCATCCTTCCGATCGTCATCGGTGATGAGAAGCAGACGCTCGCTTATGCCAAGGCCTGCCGCGCAGACGGCATCCTTCTCTCTGCCATCCGTCCGCCGACGGTACCTGCCGGTACGAGCCGCATCCGCCTCACTGTCACCGCCGCGCACACGAAGGATGAACTTGACCGCGCAGCGGAAGTGATGAAGAGGCATTGGAGGTAGAAAGGGTTCAGGGTTCAGGGTTCGGGGCTAGCCCCGGGGCGTGCCGCCCCTTGATTGGGGATGAAAGCTTTGCTCTCTAGTTAGAAGTTAGGAGTTAGAAGTTAGGAGTTAGGAGTTAGGAGTTAGGAGTGGTGGTGCGGCGCATAAAAATCAGAAGCGCCGCAAAGTATAAATAGGGCGATGCCCGAAAGTGGTATTCAAGTCACTAGTCACTCGAGGCTCCTAATCCCTAGCCACTAATCCCTAGCTACTAACCATCCCTGTTTTCAAACTTAGCCCCAGAGGCTCACCTTGAACCCGCTATCCCCGTCCATCCATTTTCACAAAGGAGAAAAGCATGCAAAAGGAAAAGGCCATCTGTGCCACCGGAGAAAGAAAACTCATCATTGACTGCTGCGAGACGGCGCTCCTCGCAGTCTTGATCGCCGTATCCGGCACTTTCCGCATCCCGGGCATCGTGCCGGGGACGGAGTTCCAGCTCTCTGCGCCGATCGCCGTCGCGATCTGCGGTGTCTTCGGCTTCAAGAAATATATCACGGCGGGGATCCTCGCTTCGCTCATCGGGCTCTCGCTCGGAACGGCGACGCTCCTCAATGTGGCGATCCAGATGTCCTTCCGCCTGGGCGTCGGTGTGCTTTGGCTTCTGATCGGGTCTGGCAAACTCTTCTACATCATCTCCGGCCCCATTGGCACAGCGCTCGCGCGCGTGGTGATGTACTTCCTCCTTGGGAAAGGCCTCACCTTGATGCTCATCGCCGCAGTGCCCGGCATGGCTTTCACCGCTGCGACTGCATGGATCTTTGCGAAGGTATTCAAGCGCTGCCGGATCAGCGGGTGAATGAAAGCAGAGATCAGTGACTGGTGACTGGCAGCTGGTGACTAGGGATCAAGGAAACGCTGATTCAATCGAACAACGATTGAATCAGTGCTTCCTTAAGTCAACTTCCGAATCAAGTAAGGTACGGCGCATCAGATGAGGAAGCGCCGCGGAGTTTTGATACCGCTTAGCGCCGTCGTCATTTCGAGCGTAGTCGAGAAATCTCTATTGCAGAGTACTCATTGCCTGATGTGAGGCAGCACCAAGACATCGTTTCCCTTTAGTGCATACACGCTGATTTCCGCAGTGCAGTAGAGATCCCTCGGCTGCGCTCGGGATGACGAGGCCGGAGAATCCCAGTCCCTAGTCCCTAGTCACTATATTCCCCTCATAAATTTCCTTGACAAGCCCGTTCTTATAGAGTATTCTTTTGGTCGTAGAGAAAGGGCGGAGCAGTATCCCTGTGAGCTGTATCCGGAAAAGCCCTGACGCCGCACAACAATGATCGCTTGGATTGTCACTGACCGAGACGAATGCACAAGAGCTGCATCCTTTTGGGATGCCTTTTTTATGGCTATATGCAAAGAGCCGCATTCCTTTTGGAGTGCGGCTTTTCTTTAGTTAGGAGTTAGGAGTTAGGAGTGAGGAGTGATGGAAGGGGCGCAGCCTATTTATAAAGCGCCCCAATACCCCACCCTCTTTTATACTCCTCACTCCTCACTTAGACTATTTTTATGAAAATCAGTGACACTTTCCGGAAAGGATTTCCCTCATCTATGTCTTACCTTGAAAGCGCTGCACCGGTGAAGAGCCAGGCAGCAGCCAGCGGACTCAAAACGAGCCGCCTCACCTTCTGTGAAGCGGCGATGATGATCGTTGGATCCACCATCGGATCCGGTGTCTTAGGACTTGCGTATGCTTCGCGGAGGGCGGGCTGGCCGGTGCTCGTCATCTGGCTCGCCGTGGCGGCTTTGATCTCTGCGGTTTCCATGCTCTATGTCGCTGAGGCATCGCTTAGGACGCGCCTGCCCCTGCAGCTCTCGGGGCTTGCCGAGAAATATATCGGCAAAGCCGGATCATGGCTCCTCTTCTTCGCGGTGGGAGCGACGAGCTTCTGCAGCCTCATCGCCTATACGAATGGCTGCGGGAAGATCCTTTCAGACCTTCTGGGGATCTCCTTCGAGGCGGGGAGCCTGCTCTTCATCCTGCCCGCAGTCGGCGTCATTTGGTTCGGCCTCAAGGCGACGGGCGTTGCGGAGAAATTCATCAGCAGCGGCATGATCGCGATGCTCCTCGTGCTGGCCGGCGCCTCCTTCCTCTCTTCACGTGTGCCGGTGGGGGATATCCTCTACACGGACTGGACGTATGCGATGCCGATCTTCAATATCACGGTCTTTTGCTATGCGGTGCAGTACATGGTGCCGGAAGTCGCGCGCGGCTTTTCGCACCAGCCGGGGAAGCTGGTACCTTCGATCCTCGCAGGCTTTGCGATCTCCTTCGTGATCCTTGCGATCGTCCCGCTCTCCGTCTTTCTGATGCTGCCGCTTTCGGAGATCACGGAGGTTGCGTCGCTCTCTTGGGGGCGGGCGCTCTCACATCCGATCTTCTACCTGCTGGTGAATGTATTCGCCTTCTGTGCGATGCTGACATCCTTCTGGGTCATTTCAGAAAGCTTCCTGACGAATATGGTCGACCAGTTCAAGCTGAAGGATGAATTCCACGTCCCGACCCGGATCGCGATGCTCGCCTTCATCGTCCTCCCGCCATTCCTGCTCGCCTTCTTTGGTGCCGTGAGCTTCGTGAATGCCATCTTCTTTGCTGGGACGTTCGGCGGCATCATCATGTCCATCCTTCCCGTCTTCATGCTGCGGGGAGCCAGAAGGTCGGGAGATATGGATCCCGTCTGGACCTGCGGCCGGATCGCAGATCGTCCGATCCAGATCCTCCTCATCGTCATTTTCTCCGCGGCCGGTCTTTACGCACTGGCCAGCATGGCCGGGATGCTTCCGGCGGGATGGTGAGACGATCAGACATGAGAAAAAAGGGGCTGTGAAGAAATGAATCCTCATTTCTTCACAGCCCCCTTTTTATTTTGCTTTCATTTGGTTCAGGGTTCAGGGGTGAGGTGGCGGCTTCGCCGCCTTTTTTTAGAAGATGGTATTCTCGTATCGCAGCCTTCCCCTCTAGGGGAAGGTGCCCCGCAGGGGCGGATAGGGTGACTATGGCATGAAAGACAGCTGGGATAAGATTTCCCGGTCACTCTTATGAGAGCTGCAAGTCCCCGCGGCAGATTGAAAGCGAAAATGAGATGATCGTTATTTCACAGCCCCTATTTTTTTGTTGCGCACCTTCCGCTGCACCTATAGAGCCTCATGCCCCAAGGTGGACCGTACTCTCTCTGTCACATCACACGGGCTGCCGCAAGCCCGATCTCCAGCGCAGCGTTTCTTCCATGGTAGCCCCAGCCGCGCTGATCATGGGAGAGAAAGGAAAGCGTATCTGCGGTGAAGAGGATCTGTGCGAATTCCTTCCCGCGGAAGCGGGCGCACGCAGCGAGTGCTGCGGCTTCCATATCGACGACATTACAGCCTGCCCTGCGGCGGGCTTTTATTTTTTCCTTCGTCTCGCGGAAGAAGCCGTCGCTTGTCCATGTGACAGCAGGCGTGAAGGGGATGCCCTTCTCTTTCATCCATGCCTCGATGCGAAGGCGCGGGGCTTCATCGAAGGAGATCCAGTCGCTCATCTCCTGATAGTGGAAGGATGTCCCTTCCTCGCGGAAGGCTTTTTCTATGGGGAGAAAGGCATTCTCCGGAAGGCCCGTGAGTGCGCCGCAGCAGCCGATGGCGAGGATCTTTTCTGCGCCGTAGGCATAGAGACGCTCCTCCATTAGAACGGCCGCAGGCGCACCGACGGGGGCCTGCATGAGTGCGATGGGGCCGTCTGGCGTCTGGAGCTCATAGATGGGGAAGCTTTTCGTGATCGAGGCGAAGCGTCCGAGGGGCGTTCCGCCTTTTTCCCTGGCAAACCGCTCGATGCGCGTTTCGCTCAGGAAGGCGAAGAGGCAGCGGGCGGGCAGATGAAGGGAAAGCTGTTCGAAGTCCGGAGCGATGAGCCCGGGCGCGGGATCGAATGGAGTCATGATGGAGGCCTTTCTGTCAATGAGAGGGGACTAGTGACTAGGGATTAGTGACTAGTGATTAGAGATTAGGAAATGAGAAGTCAGCTCCTCGATCTGATCTCTCCAATTGTCCGTATCGTACTCGATCTGCTCTGACCAGCGGGAGACGGCGCGGAAGGGATCGCCTGTGCGCACGGCTTCGAGGTAGATGAAGAGCGTACTTTCCGCGGCAAACCGGGCGAGTACGGAGACGGGAACGGCGGGCTGATCCCAGTCCTCGGGGTTCGCAAGGTCCAGCTGGCGATAGATGATGTACTGGTAGATGGCATCCCAGAATCCTGCGGGGACTTTGGGCGGGTGCGCCTTGGCCTCGTTCACCAAGTCTTCGGCGCATGCCTGCATCCAGGAGAGGTCCTTCGTCCATGCGGCATCGATGGGCTCCGTGTCTGCCATCGCATCCAGCATGGCGGACACGGCTTTGGGGGAAAGGTCGAGGGTGAAATGGCATTCTTCCTCGGAGAGGGGCAGAAGCAGTTCATCCATGAGCTGGGAAAATGTCACGGTCATGGGTTTCTGTTCGACTGCTTCCGGATCCAGAAGCTCGAATGTGAGGGGCAGGTGCCCGGCGATTTCTTCCACCGTGCGCTCGCAGCACAGCCCCGTGCCGGATAGCTCGGCGCCGCATGGGTATTTGTAAAAACGCGGGTGCTCGCGGCAGATGTCGCAGAGCGCATCCTCGCCGAGCTCCAGTACCAGACGGCAGAGCCCGTCTTTGTTCAGGAAATGGCAGTAGCCCTTTTCATTCAGTCTGAAACAGGTAGAGCCATCCTCCGACGTTCCCATCCATTGCCGGAGCTCCTGACACAGCGGGCTCTTGAGCGTTTGGTAATAGTCCTTCGTGTCTTCGTCGATGTCGATCTCCCACGTCTGGCAGCAGGTGTGCCGGCAAGCGCCCGCCTTGCAACGGAAATCAGGGAAGAATGTGGGGAAAATGGTCAGGGACATGGGGATGCCTTCTTTCAAAAAATAAGGAATGAGTGGCTAGGGATTAGGGATTGGGGATTAGGAGTGACTAGTGACTGGGGCTCTTCGGTATCGTCATCCCGAGCGCAGCCGAGGGATCTCTATTGCCCTGCAGGAATCAGCGTGTATGCGCTGAGGGGAAACGTTGTCTTGGTGCTGCCTCACATCAGGCAATGAGCGTTCTGCAATATAGATTTCTCGGCTACGCTCGAAATGACGACAGCGCGAAGCGCTATCAAAACTCCGCGGCGCTTCATTATTATTTGCGCTGCACCAACCTCTTTGAACCTATAGAACCCGCTGAACCTCTTTCATTCACAATCAAGGGATGGCGCGTCCTCGAGGCTAAGTTTGAAAGCAGGGATGAGTAACTAGGGATTAGGGATTGGAGTGACTAGTGACTAGTGACTGGTGACTGGTGACTGAAATGCCATCTTCGGGCATCGCTCTATTTATATTCCGCGGCGCTTCCATATTTTATGCGCCGCACCACCATTCCTAATTCCTCATTCCTAATTCCTCATTCGAGCAAAGCTTTCATTCAGAATCAGTGGATGGCACGCCCCAAGGGCTAACCCTGAACCCGCCAACCATCAACCTGAACCCTAAATCAACTTTCCTTCCAGATGATCCATCTCGTGTTGGATGACTTCTGCGACGAAGCCTTTGAATCTCTTTTTCTTCATGCGGAAAAGCTGGTCGCGGTACTTGATCTCGATCTCCTAATAGCGCGTGGTCTTCCGCTGGCCGGAAAGGGAGAGGCAGCCCTCCTCGGCTTCGTAGGGGCGGGCAGCGGAAAGGCGCTCGGGATTGTACATGATGACGATATCCTTCCCCTGACGGAAGGCGATGATGGCTTTGGCAAAGCCGATCATGTTCGCGGCGAGCCCCGCGCAGGTGTCTCTATGGGCGGCGAGGGTGTCTTTCAGGTCTTCGGCGATGGCCTTGTCCTCGAAAGTGGCGGGCGCGGCCTTTTGCTGAAGAAATATGATGTCTTTCACAATGTCTCGTTTCATGGGATGTCCTTTCTGCAAGAGGGGGAACGTGGTAAAATGGGGAAAAGGGGCCGCCGGCCTGTTTTTGAGAGTCCTTTTGAACCGGCAGGACCTATTGAATCTGCTTTTTTCTATTATACGAAAGAAGGAATCATTATGGCAAAGGTTATTGTAATTTCCGGTCATCCGCATTTGGAACGCTCGATCATGAACAAGACCATTCTGGAAGAGCTGAAAAAGGCTGCCGAAGGCGGCGCATCGATCGCGATCGATGATATCGCAGAGAAGGGCTGCTGTCATCTGGATGTGGCAGCGGAGCAGGCTCTCCTGAAAGAGGCCGATACCATTGTATTCCAGTTCCCTGTCTACTGGTTCAATGCACCGGCCATGCTGAAGCACTGGTACGAGGAGGTCTTCACCCCGGGCTTTGCACACGGCGAAGGGGCGACCGGGCTCAAGGGCAAGAAGCTCATCATCTCTGCGACGGCCGGTGCTCCGGACGGCGCATACAGCACTGCCGGCATGGGACATACGCTCGATGAATTCTTCGATAACTTCTATGTCATGGCTGCGATGACCGGTATGGAAATGGCCAAGCCGATCCTGACCTATGGCGCGATGTTCATCCCGGGCGTTTCCACCGAGGCCGACAAAGAGAAGCTCGTCGCGCTCGCAAAGGAGCATGCGAAGAAGCTGCTTTGCGAGATCGGTGACTAGGGACTAGGATCGCCTTGCTTTCCGCTCTTACACGGATCTTAGACCCCAAAGGGGCTGTGAAGAAATGAATCCTCATTTCTTCACAGCCCCTTTGTTTTATTCCTGTTGCTCTTCTTTTCTTTTTCGGGCATGTGCATAAATGATCAGGTTGCTTTGCAGTGTTTTTACCGTTGCACTAATTTTGGCAGCACGTTCTTTGCTTATCAGCTCATTTTTTGCAAGTTCTTCCCGGATGGTGTTTTCGATCCAGTCCGAAGGGAGCTTTTCAAACCAGTGATTTGTGAAATCGGTTAGTTTGACCTGTTTTTCCTGTTTTTCTGAAAATGGATAAGCTGGCTGTTTGAATGGACTGATCAGTTCTACGGGTGAATCAAACCAAAGTGAATTGCCGTTATCAAAAATGGGGGCTACGCCTTGAAATTCCAGGGTATTGACATTGCGGATAAATCCAAAATTTCCGAAATGCCGGTCTGTATTATTGATGAGATAATCAAATTGCAGCATGGCATCTATATCCTGTTTGACATGGGGAATACCCAGTTTTTCTCCGCATGCGATGAAATGCCGGTATGCTCCATCCTGTCTTTTAAAAGGAAGTACCTGTAAAATTTCATAAGCTGGAATGTATTCTGTATCCGGGGTAATAAAGGTTGGACAAATGGAGTAGATATTCTTCTCTATTTTTTTTACTTCATAAGTCACATGAGGTAATTCTGCTTTTTGAAGAATCTTACTTGCGATGATTTCATTGGTAATTTGCTGATAGTACGGCTTTTTACCTGCTTTGGCAAGATAGCGTATGTCATTCTGAATAAACCAGTATTTAGGCAGGTTCCCATTGGAGCTGTAGTCAGGGGAAAATCCTGTGGGTGGTTCCCATGAGGTGATTTCATTTCGGAAACTCATGCCGAGCGGATGTCCTGAAAAGTCATTTTCAAAGAAATTGACATCTTCCCACTGCATGAGGCTGCCGTATGGCTTAAACCAGTATTGATCGTTTAGGTTGAGTCCCAAACTTTTTAGAGACAATGAATTGATTCGTATGTCTGTGTTTTTAAATATGCTTCCCGCAAGTGCTCTTGTTTTCGGAATGTTTCTATAATTGATCCATTCCTGGAAAGCCTTTTTCTCTTTCATCCTTTTGTCCCGATATTGAACGGATAATGGAATTCTTCGAGAATCGTGTACTTGCAGGATCTCTTCTACATCTCCATAGTAGGGATCCATTTCTACGTCCATCACTTTGTTGTTTTTTTGCATGAAAGTATATTTCATAGATGGTATCCTCTTTGATCTAAATACAATCTTTCTTTGTCTAGTATATGGAATGTCTTTTGGCGTTGCAAGCCTATGACATGGAATACTAGATGCAAAAAGGGGCTGTAAAATAATAGCTCCATGAACACGAAAAAGGACTTTCGATTTTTGCGAATCAAAAGTCCTTTTTGTCTGAAGTCTCCGAGTCTAAAGGCTCCAAGTCTAAAGATCCTAGTCCCCAGTCCCCATCACAGCGAGAATCCGTCTGTGGCATCGCCCGGCTTATCGAGACGGCGGGCGACGTCGTCGTAGCATTCACCCAGATGGAAGACGAGGACATTCAGCGTGTCGCGGACGGTCTCGGGGTCGAAGTGTTCGTTCGTGGAGGTCACGCAGACATCGAGGAAGACGTTGTCATCGCTGCCGATCGTGTATTTCACGATGGCATGCTCCCCATTCAGCTTGTTCAGGAAAGGGACGAAGGTCTTTCTGGCCGGGCCCTTCGGCGCGGTGCCGAGGTGGACGCGGATCAGGGTGTACATGCTGTTGTCCGTGATGACGGCGCAGACCAGGCGGTGCTTGCCAGCAGGCAGTGCGGTCATGAAGACGACGGTGTCGTAGGAGTCATGTGCATCCTGACGGCGGAAGAAATTCAGCCCTTCCTTCTTGAGGTAGGACTCAAATGCATCTGCCTTGAGATTTTTTTTGAAATTGCCTTTTGTCGGGAATGGGATCGTATTGTCAGCCATGAGAGAGCCTTTCTGCACCATGTGCGGAGAAAATTTTAATGTGCCTTTATTATAGCGGTTCGAGGGGCAGGGGGCAAGGCTTTGGCGGCAGCCCATAGATTGCGTTTGAACGCCTCGATTGAATGAGAAATTAGAAATGCGAAATGGTGGTACGGCGCATAACAATATAGAAGCGCCGTGGAGTATAGATGGTGGCGATGCCCGCTTGAGACGTTAGACTTGGAGACTAGGAGATTTTAGAAGTCAGAAGCCTGAAGTCTAAAATCTGAAGTCTCCTAGTCTACTAGTCTCTTAGTCTCCTAGTCACAAGTCACTAGTCACTAGTCACGCTGCGCCTTGATAAATCTTCTTGACAATCGACAGGGCGCTGGCTATACTTGGTATAACTTCGAACGAAAGGAAGAACCACCATGAGACAGATCTCTGACACCATGAGAACTGCATATGCGTATGACTTTACCGTCAGCTATTATTATGGCTGCGGCTATTTGGTGTACACAAATTCTCATGAGCGGATCACCCCTTCCAGATAAGCAGGATAGGAATCGAGGACAGGCCCACGAGAGCCTGTCCTTTTTTGTTAGGGGACGGGTGATGGTAAGCGGTGATCGGGCGCAGCGTCTGATCGAGAGACCGTTTCTTTTGCGTCGAAGCCATTACGCAGTATAGAAGCATTGCCTGAAGGCAAAGAGGAGGAATTCGTATGATTATCGTTATGAAACAAAATGCACCGCTGACAGAAATCGAAAGACTTGAGGATGAGCTTCGGGAGAAGGGCTTCCAGGTCGACAGAAGCCGCGGCTCGAGCAAGGTCGTACTGGGACTTGTCGGAGATACGACGAGCCTCGATGAGCGCGATTTCCTGAGCAATGAATGGGTCGACAAGGTCATGCGTGTGCAGGAACCATACAAGCGGGCGAGCCGTGCCTTCCATCCGCAGGACTCGGTTATCGATGTCGCGGGCGTGAAGGTCGGCGGGAAGAAGCTCGTCGTCATGGCAGGGCCGTGCTCCATCGAGACACCGGCGCAGATCGGCGCCATTGCATCGGCCGTGAAGGCATCCGGCGCATCAATGCTGCGCGGCGGCGCGTTCAAGCCGAGAACGTCCCCCTACTCTTTCCAGGGGCTTGGTGAGAAGGGGCTCGACATGCTGATCTCCGCGGCCAGAGAAGAGAAGCTCCCCGTCGTGACGGAGCTCATGAGCGCAGACAAGATCGGCATGTTCCTGGAGAAGAAGGTCGACCTCATCCAGATCGGCGCGAGAAATATGCAGAACTTCGATCTTCTGAAAGCGGTCGGCCGTCTCCATGTGCCGGTGCTTCTGAAGCGCGGGATGTCTGCGACGATCGAGGAATGGCTGATGAGTGCGGAATACATCATGTCGGAGGGAAATCACAATGTCATCCTCTGCGAGCGCGGCATCCGTACCTTTGAGAAGGCGACGAGAAATACACTCGACATTTCGGCAGTGGCAGCGGTGAAGCGCATGAGCCACCTGCCGATCATCGTCGATCCGAGCCACGCGACCGGCCGCCGCTGGATGGTAGAGTCCATGGCCATGGCAGCGATTGCTGCCGGTGCAGATGGCATCATGTGCGAGGTACATAATGATCCTGAGCATGCATGGTGCGATGGCGCAGAGTCCATCACGCCGGAGACCTTTGAGCATATGATGGGGGATCTTCGAAAGCTCGCCCCGATCGTAGGAAGGGAAATATAGGGGACTAGTGACTGGGAGATGGCAGACTCTCGTATCGTCATTTCGAGCGTAAGCGAGAAATCTTTGTCATTCGCGGTCAGAAGTACGATGTCAGAAAATCCCAAACGGGAAACCTGTTATTCGCAGATCTTCGGGCATCGCCCCGTTTCGTCATCCTGAGCGGCGAGAAACGTCGTATGTGAGATAACGAATGCCAGAATAGCTGCGACCTGAGCCGAAGGATCTCGGCGAAGCCGCCACCTTCCCCCTTTGAACCTGCTCCCCCTCTTTCACAAATAATCAAGGGACAGCACGCCCTATGGGCTAACTCCAAACCTTGAACCCTCTCCCTCTCATATATTACAATGACCATAGCAACACGATTTCAACAGAAAAGAGCACATACATGGACAGCAATCACGACTTTAGCCACTTTACGATCGCCGTCATCGGCCTTGGACTGATGGGCGGTTCCTTTGCCAAACGTTTCAAGGCCATCGGCAGCCGTGTCATCGGGATCAACCGCACGACCAGTGTCGCGCAGGAAGCGCTTCGGATGGGGATCGTGGATTCGATCTCCGAAGAGGATCTGAAAGACGCAGACATCGTCATTTTCTGCACACCGGAAAAGGGGACGATGGCGTTCATTGAAAAGAAGATCGGACTTCTGAAGAAGGATGCCGTGCTGACAGACATCGCTGGCGTGAAGAATGATTTCGCCGAAAAAATTCAGGCAAAGCTCCCGGAAGGGATGGATTTCATCAGCGGACATCCGATGTGCGGGCATGAAGGCGCAGGACTCTCGCAGTCAGACGCAGAGATTTTCCTCGGCGCGAACTACGTCATCATTCCGCAGGCGGGAAACAGCGCCTCGCACATCACGCTCATCGAGGAGATGGCGCGCGCTCTCGGCTGCCGGCATGTGCCGAAGGTGACAGCCGATGCGCATGACCGTGCGATCGCTTACACGAGCGACCTCACGCATGTCATCGCGACGGCGCTCATCCAAAGCAAGTCCTATAATAAAGAGACGAAGTATTTCATGGGCGGCTCTTTCCGTGATGAGACGCGCGTGGCGGATATCAACGGTCGTCTGTGGACATCGCTTTTCCTGTCGAACCGCGAGAAGCTGCTGGATGAGATCGACCGCTTCAGCGAGAAGCTGCAGGCGCTCAGGGATGCGATCGAGAGAGAGGACAGCGAGGGAATGGAGGCTTTTCTGAATGAGGCAGGCAGACGAAGGAGGGAACTCATGCATGAAGACAGTGAAGGTTGATCTGGGAAGTGATTCGTATCGGATCGAGATCGGGCGCGGTCTTCTTTCGAGTGTCGGTGAAAAGCTGAGGCAGCTGACGAAGGCGGAGAAGATCGCCGTCGTGACGGATGATCATGTGCGCCGCATCTATGGAGAAAGGATCAGAGAGATCCTAAAGGGCGCCGGTTTTGACGTGAAGGTGATCGCCATACCGGCAGGGGAAGCCAGCAAGAATCTTCGTGTCTTCGGTGACGTGCTGGAGGCGCTTGCCGGCTTTGATATGTCAAGAAGCGATGCGCTTGTGACACTCTCCGGCGGCGTTCCGGGGGATCTCGGGGGATTTGCCGCTGCCTCCTACATGAGAGGCATTGATTTCTTCCAGATCCCGACCACCATTCTGGCGCAGATCGACAGCTCTGTCGGCGGCAAGGTCGCTGTCGACCTTCGAAGCGGGAAGAATCTGGCGGGCGCTTTTTATCAGCCCAAGGGCGTCTTCATCGATCCGGACCTGCTCTCCACCCTGCCGACCCGCTATGTGCATGATGGCCTGGCCGAAGCGGTGAAGTACGGATGCATCGGTGACCGTGAGCTTTTCGAGCTCTTCGAGTCCATCGAGACAAAGGAGGATCTGGAGAAGAATATCGAGGAGATCATCCTGCGGAGCGTCCTGCAAAAGACGAAATTCGTAGAGGAAGACCAGTACGACAATGGCAGCCGGCAAATGCTGAATTTCGGCCATACCATCGGTCATGCCATCGAGCGTTACTTCCATTACAGCACCTACACCCACGGCGAAGGCGTCGCGATCGGTATGAGTCTCCTTTCCGCGCAGAGTGAAAAGCTCGGCTATACAGAGCGCGGATGCACCGACCGCCTGCGTGCTGTCCTGAAGAAGCTCGCGCTTCCGACCGCCATCGGCGTCCCGGCGGAGGAGCTCATTCCGCATGCACTGCACGATAAGAAGCGCCGCGGCAAGGAGATCACGCTGGTTGTTATGAGAAGCATCGGCCGGGCAGAGCTTGTGAAAGTCCCGATAGAAGCGCTCGCTGACTGGATCGTGACGGAATAGCCCTGAAGTTTGAAAGCAGGGATGGGCAGTAAGCGTCCGGCGACGAGTGACTTGAATGCTGCTTTCCGGCATCGCCCATATACGCGGCGAAGCCGCCGTCACGCTGAACCCTTTTCCCAAGGAGGAGATATCAAGTAACTGATTTTATGGATAAATATGTATATTGGCGATACAATGTGTCTATGGAGGTTAAAGCCATGAACACATCAAATATTACTAATTACAAGCCTAAAGAATTTGCAGAGCTTCTCAATGTCACAGCCAAGACACTTTAACGCTGGGACAGGGAGAAAATACTTGCGAAAATACAAAAAACAGATTGAGGGGGATGAGACTATTGCTCAAGGCGTTCAAAACGGAGATAGCCCCCACTGAAGGACAGAAAACCAAAATCATTCGTTCTATCGGCGTGGCTAGATTTCTGTATAACCAATATATCGCCTGCAATCACCGTCTGTATAAGATGTATCAGCGTGGCATGCTTGACGAAAAACAGAAACGTTTTGTTACTGCTAACGATTTTGACAAGTATGTTAATCATAAGCTGAAAAAGGAACTGCCATGGATTGACCAGTGCGGCTCTAAGGCACGTAAGAAAGCCTTAGTAAACGCTGAACAGGCATTTCGGCGGTTCTTCTCTGGTACGTCTGGGTTTCCGAACTTCAAAAAGAAAGCGAATCAGGACGTAAAGCTGTATTTTCCCAAGAATAATAACGGCGACTGGACGATATGGCGACATAAACTAATGATACCTACGCTAAAACAAGTCAGACTTAAAGAGTTTGGCTATTTGCCTGTGGGTACTAAAGTCACCAATGGTACAGTATCTTATGTGGCTGGACGGTTTTATGTCTCCGTTGTGGTGGATATTGACGAAAAATCTAAGTATAACAAGGATTTGGAAGCATCGTATCATACGGTGACGGATGGTGTGGGCATAGATTTAGGCGTGAAAGACCTTGCTATTGTCAGTGATGGCAAAGTTTTCAAGAATATCAATAAGAGTTCAAAGGTCAAACGACTGGAGAGACGGCTTCGGAGAGAGCAGAGGTGCCTTAGCCGTAAATATGAGTTTATAAAAAAGAAAGGTGGTAAGACTGCTGCTGCCTCTGCAAACATAGAAAAACAAAAGTTAAAGGTACAGATGCTTCATCAGCGTATAACAAAAATCCGAGAGGATTATGAAAACAAAACGGTTCACGAAATACTGAAGCAAAAACCACGCTTCATTACGGTGGAAGATTTGAATGTTAAAGGTATGATGAAGAATCGGCATTTAGCAAAAGCTATAGCGGCACAGAGATTCAATCATCTGTTAGCCAAGCTAAAACGCAAAGCAGAAATAATAGGGATCGAACTTCGGGTAGTTGACAGATTCTATCCAAGCTCCAAGTCCTGCCATTCTTGCGGACAGATACATAAAGGTTTGAAACTCAAAGACAGAGTGTATGTTTGTCCAAAATGTGGTTATACAGCGGATAGAGATTACAATGCTTCGCTTAATTTGCGGGATGCTAAAGAATATCGGATAGCTTAATAACAAAAGTTCCGATATATGTACCGATGGCTAGTCGGGAATTTACGCCTTTGGAGTGCTGCACAAACGCTAGTAGCTTGCCCCCTTTGGGACGGCGAGAGCGAGCACGATGAACAAGGAATTTTTCTAAGACATATACACTTTTGTCTATGCTTTTAGTAGCAGTACCACTATGCATATCACCATCACCCCCGCGCCGCTTTCCGGCGTGCTCCGCGTGCCGTCCTCGAAAAGCATGACGCATCGCGAGCTGATCGCCGCTGCGCTTGCCAAGGGGGAAACGACGCTCTCCGGCGTGACCCCGTCACAGGACATCGAAGCCACCGTCCGCATCCTTTCGCTGATGGGCGCGCATTTTACAGAAGAGGCTGCCGAAGACGGCCTTACCTTCCATATTTCCGGCGGTCTTTCCCTGCAGGAAGGACTGCTCGAAGCCGATGCAGGAGAGTCCGGCTCGACACTGCGTTTCCTCATCCCGCTCGGTCTTATTTCAGGGAATGTCATCCGCTATGTGGGGCATGGCCGTCTCTCGGAGCGCCCGCTGACACCGTACTACGGGATCTTTGATGAGAAGGGCATTTCCTTCGACAACCGGGACGGTCTTCCTCTTACGGTCAAAGGGCAGCTTCCCGGCGGGCGCTATGCGCTTCCCGGAGATGTCAGCTCGCAGTTCTTCACCGGCCTCCTCTTTGCACTGCCGCTTGCCGGGGATGACTCCGTACTTATCAGCACGACCACGCTCGAGTCGAAGAGCTATGTCGATATGACGCTGGATACGCTTGCCCGTCATGGCATCACCATCCATGAGAAAAGCCCCGAGCTTTATGAGATCCCGGGTGGGCAGTCCTACAAGGCGGGCGCATTTGCCGTGGAAGGGGACTACTCGCAGGCCGCATTCTGGCTGGTCAGCGGTCTCACGGGAGCGGGCATCACGCTGCAGGGACTTTTCCTTGACTCAAAGCAGGGGGACAAAGCGATCCTTACCATTCTTAGCAAGATGGGCGGAGACATCCGCGAAGAGAATGGCATGATCGCTGCCAAGCCATCGAAGACACGGGGGACCGTGATCGATGCCGAAGACTGCCCTGACCTCGTGCCCGCGCTCGCCGCCCTTGCCGCTGTCAGTGAAGGCACGACCGAGATCATTCATGCCTCTCGCGTGCGCCTGAAAGAATGTGACCGTCTCCATGCCATGGCTGTCGAGCTTACGAAGCTCGGCGCGGACATCGAAGAAAAGTCCGACGGCCTCTTGATCCGCGGCCTAGACCATCTCACCGGCGGCGCCGTCTCCTCGTGGAACGACCACCGCATCGCCATGGCCCTCGCCGCGGTCTCTGCGAAATGCAGTGCGCCTCTGACCATCGAAGGCGCTGAAAGCGTCCGGAAATCGTATCCGACATTCTGGGAGGATTTCAAGCGGGTCGGGGGACGGCTTGTGACTGGTGATTAGTGACTGGAAGACTTCAGACTCCCGTATCGTCATTTCGAGCGAAGCGAGAAATCTTTCTTGCAGATCGGTAAGCAGTAAGTACGAGATAGCAGAACAACGTAGCACCAAAACTTCGTTTATTGAATGGCGCATACATGCTGGTTTCCGTACTGCAATAGAGATTTCTCAGCTACGCTCGAAATGACGATACGAGAACATCATAGTCTAAAAATTGCGGCGAAGCCGCCACCACAACCCCGAACCCCGAACCCCGAACCCCGAACCTTGAACCTTGAACCCTGAACCCATCAAAGGACATATTCTATGAGCAATACATTCGGACAAAAACTGAAAGTCACCATTTTTGGAGAATCCCATGGCGCTGCCATCGGCTGCATCATCGACGGACTTCCCGCAGGGATCTCCATCGACTGGGACGCCGTGCGCCGGGATATGGCGCGCCGCGCTCCGGGCAGCAGCGCACTGGCGACCCCGCGCAGGGAGAAGGACGCTTTTGAGATCCTCTCCGGCTATTTCAATGACCACACGACCGGGACACCGCTCGCAATGGAGATCAGAAATGGCGATCAGCATTCGAAGGACTATGGCATTCTGAAAGACTGTATGCGCCCCGGACATGCCGACTACACCGGACATGTGAAGTATGGCGGATACAATGACTACCGCGGCGGCGGCCATTTCTCCGGCCGCATCACCGCGCCCCTGACCTTTGCGGGCTCCATTGCCAGGCAGGTACTCTCTGCCAAAGGCATCCATATCGGCGCGCATGTCACCCGCATCGCGGGGATCGAGGACCGCCGTTTCGATCCTTTGGGAGAGAGCGAGGCGACCTTCGCTTCTCTTCGTGAAGAGAAGCTCCCCGTCCTCACCAAGGATATCGGCGAGAAGATGGAAGCCGCCATCCTCGCCGCCAAGGCGGAGGGGGACTCCGTCGGCGGCATCGTCGAATGTATGGTGACCGGCCTTCCCGTAGGGCTTGGCGATCCCTTCTTTGATTCGCTGGAGAGCGAGCTGTCCCACATGATGTTCTCCATTCCCGCCGTGAAGGGCATCGAATTTGGAGACGGCTTCGGCCTTGCGGCGATGAAAGGCTCGGCGGCGAATGATGGCATGCACTGGGCGGAGGGGAAGGTGGAAACAAAGACCAACCACAATGGCGGTATCTTGGGCGGTATCTCCGGCGGCAGCCCCGTGATCTTCCGCCTCGCCATCAAGCCGACCGCCTCGATCGGAAAACCTCAGCTCACCGTGAACCTCGCCGAAAGGAAGGACACCCTCCTCACCATCGGCGGCCGTCACGACCCCTGCATCATCCCTCGCGCGATCCCTGTCATCGAGACCGCCGCGGCACTTGTCATCCTGGATGAGATATTGGTGACTGGTGACTAGTGACTGGGGAACAACAGTCCCTCTCGCGTCGTCATTTCGAGCGAAGCGAGAAATCTTTCTTGCAGACCGATAAACGATGCATGTGCGAAAGCAGAAATACGTATACCAAGGCGTCGTTTCCCTGCCAGTTCTTATGTGATACTGACCGCAGTGTCAGGAAAGCCCCTCGGCTACGCTTCCGATGACAACGGCGCGTAAATTCCGCAGCACTTTTAATTTTTATGCGCCGCACCACCATTTCTCATTCAAGCGAAGCTTTCACCCGCAATCAAAGGGCACCACGCCCCACGGGCTAACCCTGCACCCTTTTTTCGGAGACATCCTATGACACATACACTCAAAGTCGGCTGCTATGGCGCGAAAGGCTCCTACACCTACGAGGCCATGGAGCAGCAATTCGGCAGCAAGGAACGGGAAGAATCCTATTTCCCTTTATTTGAGGACGTCGTGAAAGCCGTGAAAGACGGCACCATCGACTACGGCGTTCTCCCCATCGAGAATTCCTCGACTGGCGGCATCACCGAAGTCTACGACCTCATCCAGAAATACGACTGTTCCGTCGTCGGAGAGCAGCTGGTGAAGATCGAGCACAACCTTCTTGGCATTCCCGGCGCGACCTTGGATGACATCGACACCGTCTATTCCCATCCGCAGGGCTTCCGCCAGTGCCGCCCCTTCTTCAATGAGCACAGAGACTGGACGCTCGAGCCGTATTTCTCCACATCTCGGAGCGCAGAGCGCGTCGCTGAAGACGGCAGGAAGAACCAGGCCGCAGTCGCCAGCCGCACCGCAGCCCGCCTCTACGGGCTCTCCGTCCTCGCGGAAAATATTTATTTCAATCAGAGCAACTACACCCGCTTCTTCATCATCGCCCCGAAGATGGAGATCACCGAAGACGCGGACAAGATCACCCTCGTCATCTCCGTCAAGCATGAGCCGGGCGCGCTCTACCACGTCCTGGGCTACTTCTTCTACGGCGGCATGAATATGACGCACCTCGAGTCCCGTCCCATGGAAGGCCATCCCTTCGAGTACTTCTTCCACATCGACGTCAAAGGCCGCATCCACGACCCATCCAACGCACAGACCATCCACGGTCTCGCCTCCATGTGTACCTACTTCAAGATTTTAGGAAATTATCCGTCGTGTAAGAGATAGTGGCTGGGAGACGTCATCTTCACCTCGCATTGTCATTTCGAGCGAAGCGAGAAATCTTTGTCATTCGCGGGCAGGCGGCCGATGGGGAAGCCTCAAACAGGAAACCCGATGCCTTGCAGATCTTCGGGCCTCGTCCCTTTTCGTCAGCCTGAGCGGAGTCAAATGTCGTTTGTTAGAAAAGTCGTGTGCGGAATGTGTAGCACTGAGCCGAAGGATCTCGGCGAAGCCGCCGCCTTCCCATTGAACCCGTTGCCCCCGTAGAACCTGCTAACCCCAAGGAGATTTTTATGAAACTCGGACTGATCGGAGAAGTGCTCGGACACAGCCTTTCTCCTGTAATTCACGAAAAACTATTTCACAAGCTGTCCATCCCCGGGCGCTATGACCTCATCGAGATCCCCAGGGACCACTTCGCTGAAGTATTGCGGGATACCCTCACCGCCCGCGACGGGCTGAATGTGACCATCCCCTACAAGCTCGATGTCATCTCCTTTCTGGATGACATTTCCCCGGAAGCAAAGACCATCGGTGCGGTGAATACCATCGCCAAGACAGACGGAAAGCTCGTGGGATACAACACCGACTACTTCGGTTTTCAGCGCACGCTCCGAAAGATTGATGCCAAGGTCAATAGAAAGACCGCCGTCGTCCTCGGTCACGGCGGTGCGTCGCGCGCCATCATCCAGTGCCTTTATGATGAAGGCGCAGCAGAGATCCGCGTCATCTCCCGCCATCCGGAGAAGGTGGACTCCGATCTCCGCTCCTTTGCAGAAGAGCGCCGCGTCCGTCTCATGGACTACGTCGCTTTTGAAAGAGAGGCAGAAGGCGCACTTCTCGTGAACGCCACTCCTGTCGGTATGTATCCCAAGGTCGGCGTTTCACCGATCTCCGAAGAGGCCGCCCGGCATTTCTCCAAGGTCATCGACATCATCTACAACCCGAAGGAGACCCGCCTTCTCCATGACGCTTCGCACGCGGACAAGGCCAATGGCATGTACATGCTCGTCATGCAGGCCATCGCGGCGGAAGAAATCTGGCTGGAAAGAGAGATCCCCGATCGCATTGCAGAAGAGATCGCAGAAGAGATGGGAAACTAGTGACTAGAGACTAAGAGACTGGGGGGCATTCTTTCTCATTTGTCTTTCATGCCGCCTGTGCCCTATCCGCCCCTTCGGGGCACCTTCCCCTCGAGGGGAAGGCTGACGATACGAGAATACCATCATCTAACATGGCGGCGAAGCCGCTACTACAAGTTTGAAGGCAGGAATGAGTGACTAGGGATTGGTAGCTAGGGATTAGGTTTGCGATACGAGAAAACCGCTGGTTTCAAACCTCCGCGGCGCTTCTATATTTTTATGCGCCGCACCAGCCCCTTTGAACCTCTTGAACCTATAGAACCCGCTGAACCTCTTTCATTCGCAATCAAAGGGGCAACACGCCCCGAGAGGCTAATCCTTAGCCCATTTTCCCAAAGGAGCATTCATGAAAAATATCATCCTGATCGGCATGCCCGGCTGCGGGAAATCCACATTGGGGCGGCGACTGGCCAGAGCCCTGCACCGCTCCTTTGTGGATGCCGACACCTATTTGGAAGAAAAAGAAGGAAAGAGCATTCCCGAGCTCTTCGCCGTGAGCGAAGACTGCTTCCGTGATGCCGAAGAACGCACCATCGAAGCCCTCGCAAAGAGGGAAAGCCTCGTCATCGCGACCGGCGGCGGCGTCGTGAAGCGCGCTGTCAACATCGAGCGACTGAAAAAGACCGGCACCATTTACTTCATCGACCGCCGCCCCGAAGACATCGCAGGCGATGTAGAGGTCAGCACCCGCCCCCTCCTTGCCGAAGGCAGCGGGAAAGTCTACACGCTTTACCAAGAGCGCATCACTCTCTATCGCAAGGCGGCAGACGAGATCGTGGTGAATGAGGGTTCGCTGGACCGTGTGCTCGAAAAATTGACGAAACTGGCGATCAGGGGACAGGGGATCATCTGACGCGGATAACGCGCTTGTAAGAAGGAAGATGACGAAGCGGTGCATGAAAATACAGGCAAGATCGGTTTCTGCGATGAAATATGTCTTTTCCCAAGTACGCATTGATATAGCATAGCCCCTTTTTCCCGTTCCCGTGCGATCACCGATAAACAAAGAATCTTAGGCAGAGGAGGGCTCCTTTTTATGGGGCTTTTTTTCTTTGTGAGGCGGGATAGAGGGTCTCGCTTTCTTTCGATATGAGAAGACCCGGAAGAGGGGGGCTTTCCTTCGGTGCATGGACCGAGCTTTTAGCTATGGCTGCGCGTTCCTCATTAGTGGCATGAGGGGCGGCGTTTGAGGACAGACCTTTTATCCTCGAGGCTGTCTGCGATGGGTCTCAAAGATCCATGGCCCGAAAGGGCAATGGGGGAGAGCCTCCCCTCTGCCCTCTTGCATTCTTCTCCTGTTTCGAGTACGATAAAGAGTAAGAATCGTCGAAAAAATCGGCGGGTGCTGCCCGTGAGACAGGCCGCCTCCCGATTTCGTAACGAACAAAGGAGACCACTATGCTGAGCGATATATGGGTATATACGAGGACCGCAAAGCTCATGATCGGCCTGCTGCTCCTGGCCGCACTGCTGCTAGCTACGCAGAATTGGCCGCTGGGGCTGCTCTTCTTTATCATCGTGGCCGGGGTCATCGTCTACGTGAAACGCTCCGACTACGGGCAGGAGAAGAAGCTCCTGCGCTATCTGGATGACCTGTCCTCGGGCGTTTCGGCCGGTACGGTGTATGCGGTGAAGAACCTCCCCGTCGGCATCGCGATGATGGATGAGAAGAAAGAGCTGGTCTGGGCGAACAATGTCTTCCGCGGCTGGCTCGGCGAGGGAGCCGAGGTCGGAGTCCGCTTTCAGGATCTCATCACCGGGCAGAAGATCTCCAAGATCTGGGGCAAGACCGGGTGGTTCGAGTGCCATGCGGGCGAGTCCTTCTTCCGCGTTTTCTACAAATTTCTGGACACCGGAGAGAAGAACGATACGCACTTCATGGTATTCTACTTCATGGATCGCACGGATGTCGAAAAAGCGGTAAAGGCGTGCGATGAAGCGCGGCCGGTCTTCTGCCTCATCCGTATCGACAATGTGCCGGAGGTCACCGCAGACCTCACCGATGTCGAGCGCTCGGCCCTGCTCTCGGATGTCACGGAGAAGGTCCTCTCCTCCTTCAATGCGAAAGAGGGCTTCATCAAGCAGTACTCGACGAATGATTTCGTGGCGTGCATTTCACACAAGGCACTTGCGGAAATGATGGAGAGCAATTTCGAGATCCTCGATGCAGTCCGCGCGATCCATACGGTGAACCGCATCCCGGTCACGCTCTCCATCGGCATCGTCCAGAGCAGTGATTCCTTCATGAAACAGTTCGAAGAGGCGCAGGTCTCCCTTGATCTCGCTCTTGGACGCGGCGGGGATCAGGCGATCGTCCGCCTCGGGAAGGAAGTGAAGGCTTTCGGCGGGAAATCGCCGACGTCCGTCTCCTCCACCCGTGTGCGCGTCCGCGTCGTCGCACAGGCGCTGAAGGAGATCATCGAAGACGCAGATATGGTGCTCGTCATGGGGCACAATCATGAAGACTTCGATGCCTTGGGATCGGCGGTCGGCGTCGCCCACCTCGCGCGCGCCTCCCATGTCGAGGCGCATGTCGTCCTCTCGAAGGAGCGTGACACCTGCCGCAAGATGGTTGACGCCATCGAGAAGAGCGGTGCCGTCGAAGGGCTCCTCATCGATGAGAGCGAGGCAAAGGGACTCATGACGGATAAGACCGTCGTCATCATCACCGATACGCACATCCCCGAGCTCGTCGCAGCCCCGGAAGTCCTCAAAAAAGCCGCGAAAAAGGTCGTCATCGATCATCACCGCCGTGCGGCCTCCATCATCCGACAGCCGCTTCTGACATACATGGAGCCATCCGCCTCATCGGCGTCCGAGCTTGTGACCGAGCTCGTCCAGTACTACGGCGGGGATGAAGAAATGAATGAGATCGAGGCATCCTGCCTCTATGCAGGCATCGTCGTCGATACGAAGAACTTCGCCGTCCAGACCAGCGTCCGTACCTTCGATGCGGCGAGCTTCCTGCGCCGCTGCGGGGCAGATACGAAGCTCGTCCACAGGCTCTTTGCGGAGGATATCCATTTCATCAAGACCAAGGCAGAGATCCTGGCCCATATGAAGCTCATCGATAACTATATCGCGATCGCCGAGTGCCCGGAGGGGACAGAAGACTCCCAGGTACTCGCCGGACAGATCGCCGACTACCTTGTGACCGTGAAGGAGATCCGGACCAGTTTCCTTTTCTATCACACAGACAATGGACTCTGTCTCTCTGCCCGCTCCGACGGCTCGATCAATGTACAGGTCGTCATGGAAGCCTTGGGCGGCGGCGGTCATCTCACCGTGGCAGGCTGCCAGCTGGGCAAAGATGGAAATAAAGAAGCAGCGGAAAAGGTCATCCTGACCCAAGTCCGTAAACAAGTAGAGGAGGAAAAAGAATGAAAGTCGTATTACTGCAAGACGTAAAGAAAATGGGAAAAAAGGGCGACGTCATCGAAGTCGCTGATGCGTATGGACGCAACGTGCTTATCCGCAAAGGCCTCGGTGTAGAAGGCACCAAGGCAAACCTCAATACCGCCTCCCAGCGTCAGGAAGCGAAAGAATTCAAGAGCAAGGTCGCAGCAGACGAAGCCGTCATCATGGCCTCCCAGCTCAAGGCCGTCAAAGTCGTCATCAAAGTCCAGAGCGGGGAAGACGGCCGCATCTTCGGCTCCGTCACCGGCAAGGACATCAGCGAAGCTCTCGAGAAGCAGTACAAATTCAAGCTCGAAAAGAAAAATATCCGTCTCAAAGCGCCGATCAAGACCGTCGGTGAATATGACGTAGAGGTCTGGGTCCACCAGCAGGTCACCAGCACCGTCCACGTCTCCGTCGTCACGGAATAAATCTTGTATGAAAAAATCCCCGGGAGTGGTCCTGGGGATTTTTGTGTGTTGGGGAGAATGAGACGGGGAGACTCATAGACAAGGAGGCTGGGAGACGTCATATATCATCCATGGTGAATTGAGCAAACTCTTGAAAGCAGGACGCTCGAAGAAGGGAGCATTCCTTTTTTTATAGATTTTCATCGAAGCAGCTACTGAAATGTGATAAAATAGAAATATATTTTATCATCCCTATCCGCCAAAGCGCCCAAGATACGGCGCAGCCGAATCTAAGGACATCCATCATGCCAAAGACGTATAAAAATATCCTGATCATAAAAATGAGCTCCTTGGGGGACATCATCCACGCGCTCCCCTCCCTCTACGCCCTGCGCAAGGCCTATCCCGAAGCGAGGATCACATGGGCCGTGCACCCTGCTTTTGCGGGGATCCTTCCCGGCAAACCGTGGATCGATGAAGTCTACCTCGTCGACCGGAAGCGCATCAAGCAGTTCTCCTACTGGAGAGAGATCCGCAAAGACCTGCATGCGCATCACTTCGACCTCGTCATCGACCTGCAGATGATCGCCAAGAGCGGGCTCATCTCCTTCCTCTCCGGCGGCAAGGAAAAGATCGGCTACCACGATGGCAGAGAAGGCAGCTTCCTCTTCAGCAAGCCGATTTCCGGACCCCACAAGCACGGACACATTATCGAACAGCTTTTAGACGTCATGCGCTATCTGGGCTGTTCCGCAGACAAGATCGAATTTCCCCTTCCTGATCTGACAAAAGAAATGGAAACCGTCACTACGCTTCTTCGGACGAACGGCGTCAAAGGGAGCTATGTTCTTCTCGTCCCAGGCACCCGAGGTGACTATAAGAAATGGCCTATCGAGTACTGGGGGGAGCTTGCAAGGAAACTCGCCGAAGACAAGATCACCACCGTCATTGCGGGCTCAAAAGGCGAGATGCCCATGGGCGAAGCCATCCGGAAAATTTCTCCTTCCCCGTATACCGTGAACCTTATGGGACAGACGAATCTCTTAGAACTCGCCGCTCTTGAAAAAATGGCGGCGCTTCACATTTCCAGCGACACCGGTCCACTCCACATCGCAAACGCCGTCCACGCTCCCATCATCGCCCTCTTTGGCCCGACGCCGCATAAGCGGAATGGCCCGTACGGCAATTCGAACTGCAATTTTTTGATTGCAGATCATCCACTGACGAAGGAGTGCAGGATGAGCAGCATTCCGGTGGATCGGGTGTATCAGCTGGTGCATGAGATTTTGAAAAAAGATGATTGATAGGTAAGGATGGGCCATCGTGACGAATAAATACTGCTATATTTCCATGGCGGCTTTTGCTATGCTGTCATTTGTTTCTCTTGCCGTGGGCAATGCGCTTCTTGCCATAGCTACACTGTGTTTCCTGATTTATGCTTTTAAAAACAGAGTTGCGCTACGTGTGCCGGATAAGACGTACTATCTTGCTATTGGGATATTTATCGGAACGATGCTGATATCCGCTTTTCTCAGTGGAGATATCAAGCAGGGAATGAAAGTCTGGATCAACGCCTGGTTCTGGCGGCTTATGCCTTTTTTCATCATTACATTGACCATCAGGGAAGCAAAGCAGGCCAAAAGAATTTTAGCTTGCTCTTTGGCGGGTATCGCGATAGGTGCACTCTGTGTGGTGCATCAGGGACTGGGTGGTGATGCAAGAGCCGCTGGCTTCTTTGGTCATCCGATGACATTTGCAGGGTATTTCTGCATCTACTTGCCGCTTTTATTTGTACTGCTTTTTGAGGAATCTACTGCAAGCCGTTGGCGGTGGTACATGGGTGGTTTACTGATTCTGCTTTCGGCGGCGCTTCTCTTTAATGCGACCAGAGGCGCATGGCTGGCAGTAGTTTGCACGATTTCCTTACTGCTTCTTTATTATCTCACGCAGAGAAAAAAGCTGGCTGCGATCATTTTGTGTTGCCTGCTCGCCGTCGGCGCAGGGCTTACCCAATACCCGCCCGTGGTGCAACGTGCTCAAAGCATTACGGATACCAAAAACCAGTCCAATCACGAGCGACTTCTGATCTGGCACAGCGCGTATGAAATGTTCAAAGACCACCCGGTCACGGGCGTTGGCTTGGGACAGTACAAGGACAATTATCAGAAGAAATATATTTCGCCGGAAGCAAAAGAGCCGTTTCTTTCTCATGCCCACAATAACTTCATGCAGATGCTGGCGGAAAACGGACTCATCGGTTTTGCTGGCTTTATGACGTTGATCTCCTGCTTCATCGGTTACTCTTTCAAGCGCTTCTGGCAGGAAGGAAATCCATATGCCCTGATGATGTGTGCATCGGCACTGGCGCTGGTGCTGCAGGGGCTGACGGAGTATAATTTTGGTAACGGTGCCGTTATGAAGAGCTTCTGGCTGGTTCAAGGGTGCCTTCTGGTGCTTAGCCAAAACTGGAAAAAGGAGAGCCCGGAGCAGGACGCATAGCCACTAAGCGACATGCCGGGTGTATTTATGAAATCAAAGGAAACGTGTATGACTTCCACATACAAAAATATTCTCGTCATCAATACGATGCACATCGGTGACCTCATGCTGGTGACGCCGGCGCTTCGGACGCTGCGGGCAAACTATCCGAAAGCCCACATCGCGCTTCTGACAGACAAACCGCTGGCCGACCTCGTGCGCTGCAATGAAAACATCGACGAATGCATCCTGATCGACAAGCACGGGCGAGACAAGGGGATTCTGGCGCTCATCCGCTTCATCCGGCAGATACGGAAACGTCACTTTGACCTCGTGATCAATTACCATCGCAATGAGAGAGCCTCGGCGATCGCGTCTTTTTCCGGCGGGAAGAAAATCGTCGGTTACGCGCAGCCCTTCTTCCATCGTTTCTTTGACCACTGGATGCCAAACTTGGCGATGGCGGACACGCCGAAGGACAAGGTCATGCACCAGACGCTCTGCCATTTGAAGGTCTTGCAGGAAGCGGCTGGATGCACGAAGCTCGATGACAGAGGCCTCGAGATGTGGCTGCCGCCCGAAGAGGAAAAGAAAGCCTCCGACCTCTGGCAGAAAGAATTTGCTGAGGACGATCGCGTCATCGCCTTCAATATCGGTGCAAGCTGGATGACGAAGCGCTGGATCGATGCCTACTTTGCCGAGTGTGCCGACCACTTCATTCAGGAAGGCTATCACATCGCCTTTCTGGGTGGTCCGACAGATGTGGCGATCGTCAAGGCATGCATAGAGAAAATGAAAGAAAAAGACAGTCCGAAGGTACATGTCTTCACCGGAAAAGTCAGCCTTACCGTGCTGGCGGGGCTGCTTCGCCGCTGCTGCCTCTTTCTGACGACCGATTCCGGCCCGATGCACGTCGGCGTCGCTATGAATGTACCGATCGTCACCATGTTCGGCGCGAGCCCGGTGCCGACCTTCTACCCCTATGATGGCAAAGACATTGTCATCAAGACGCCGGAGTCCTGCCACCCCTGCGGTATCCACGACTGTCCGAAAAAAGGCGAGGACCACATGGCCTGCATGAAACACATCCCCGTCGATGTCGTGATGAAATACAGCGAAGAACTACTGGCCCGCTACGGCGGCAAGTCCGCGCGCGAACTGCCCAGAGAGCGCGGAAACCACCAGTGCCGCATCATCGCGCTGTGAGAGGACATTATGAAACAGAAAGAACTTTACGACTTTGTGAATGAGCATACCGCGCGCTGCCGCATCCTCGTTGCAGGTGACGTCATGCTCGACAAATACTACTACAGCGAAGTCACCCGCATTTCCCCGGAAGCCCCTGTGCCGATCGCCCACGTACGCTCGGAAATGGAGACACTCGGCGGTGCGGCGAATGTGGCGCACAACTTGGCGCGCCTCGGTTGCCAGACTTCCATCGCTGGTTTCGTGGGCGATGACTACCACTGCAAAAGCCTGCTGGAGAAATTTCACAAGAGAGGCATCGCCTGCGAAGGCCTCATCAAGACCGACCGTCCGACCACGACGAAACTCCGCATCATCGGCGGGCATCAGCAGATGCTCCGGCTCGACTTTGAAGAATCTGCGCCCATCACCGGAGACGATGCTGCCCGTTTTCTGGATTACATCCAGCAAAAGCTCCAAGAAGGCTTGGACTGCCTCATTATTTCCGACTACGGCAAAGGCGTCTGCACGAAAGAAAACTGCCAGGCCATCATCGCTGCCTGCAAGGCGCACCACGTGCCTGTCATCGTCGACCCGAAAGGGACGAACTGGATAAAGTACGCCGGTGCGGACTATATCACGCCGAACCTCAAGGAAATCAACGCCGTTCTCACCGATCCTATCCGCAATGAAGACGCGCCCGTCGAGCAAGCAGCCCGCGCTGTGATGAAGAAATTCCACCTCGGCAGCATCATCGTCACCCGCTCCGAAGCCGGTCTCTCCCTTGTCAGAGAGGAAGAAATCGAGCACATCCCCACCAAAGCGCAGGAAGTCTTCGACGTCTCCGGCGCCGGTGACACCGTTATCGCCGTCTTCGCCATGGGCATCGCCGGTGGCCTTGCTTCGAGGGACAGTGCCTACCTCGCGAACCTCGCCGCCGGTGTCGTAGTCGCCAAGCTCGGCACCTACGCCGTCAGTCAGGAAGAACTCATAGCGGCGCTCAAGAAAGAGAAATAGATTTTAACCGGTTTAAGAGGGTTAGCGCTTTGACTGCGAATGAAAGCTCTGCTCGAATGAGAAATGGTGGTGCGGTGCCACGCGCTGAGTATAAAGCGGGCGATGCTTGCCACTCTGGCTTCTCCCTCCTTCCTCCGGAAGGAGGTGTCCCGAAGGGGCGGAGGCTGGCTTTGCTGGCCACTGCCCGCGGGCTCGCGCCCAGTTACCAGTCACTCCTGATCCTTGATGCACTCATCCCTATCTACTATTTACAAGGAGGAACACACATATGATTATTGTCACAGGTGGTGCCGGATTCATCGGCAGCAACATTGTCAAAACATTGAACCGTCAGGGACGCAGCGACATCCTGATCGTCGACGATCTGAAAGACGGCCTCAACTACAAAAACCTTCGTGGACTCGAATTCCTCGACTACCAGCACAAGGACGATTTTCTCGAAGCCATCGAGAGCGACCGCTTCGACGGTACTGACGTCGACGTTGTTTTCCATGAAGGCGCCTGCTCCGACACCATGGTCTACGACGTGAACTACATGATGCGCACGAACTACGAATATTCCAAGTCTCTTCTGCATTTCTGCCTGCGTCACCGCATCCCCATGATGTACGCCTCCTCCGCCTCTACCTACGGCGGCGGTGAACACGGCTTCCGCGAAGGTGACGAATGCGAAGACGCGCTGAATCCCTACGCTTTCTCCAAACTCGCCTTCGACCGCTACGTCCGTCAGGTCATGCCGAAAGCCCAGAGCCAGGTCGTCGGCCTCAAATACTTCAACGTCTACGGCCCGCAGGAACACCACAAAGGCAAGATGGCCTCCATTCACTACCAGCTCTACAACCAGATCAACGCCACCGGCAAAGCCCGCCTCTTCCGTGGCTGGGGCGACATTCAGGGAAAACCTGTAGGCGACGGCGAGCAGCGCCGCGACTTCGTCTATGTCAAAGACGTCGTCAAAGTGAACCTCTGGTTCTGGCAGCACAAAGGCCCCTCCGGCATCTACAACTGCGGCCCTGGCCATGCGCAGAGCTACAATGAAGTAGCCAATGCCATCATCAAAGCCATGGGCAAAGGCGAGATCGAGTACGTTGACTTCCCGGAAGTTCTGAAAGGAAAATACCAGAATTTCACTGAAGCCGATCTCACGAACCTCCTCGCAGCCGGCTACGACGAAGGATTTACCGATATGGAACAGGCCGTCAAAGAGTACGTTGACTTCCTCGACCAGGGCGGATATTTCAAGTATAAGAAATAAAGTTTCATATGTGTTATTCTACGCAAGGCGCTTGCTTTATAAAAGTAAGCACCTTGCATATTTTTTCGGCACGCTTTAAAATGAGTGTTGGCTGATTCCTTCTTTATTGGCCAGGATTACGTTTTTCATGAGGAAAGGGTCAATCTATGTTCTCTTTATTCTTTGATGGGATACAACGGGATTTGCAAATTGCCATTTTGCCTCCTGTATTGTGTGCATTATTCCGACTTCTATTTATCGAGATTTACCGTGCGAAGAAAAGTCCTTTGGGAGAGTGGCGCAAGTGGTACCATTGCTTCCGCTACGGCTTTTGGTGGGGCATGGATCTCAATGCGTATTTTTTCTTACTGCTAGTTCTCTTGGTGAGCTTGCCAGGCGCGTTTCTGCCTTTCTACTATTCTGTGGGGGATACGATTCGTCAGGTGGCCGTAACCATGTATGCAATTGCCATATATACGGCATTCCTTGGAAAAATGATTTTCTATTATCACTATCATGATATTTTCAACAGCACATTATGGCTGGGCAAGAATGCCGAGAAACACAATTTGCTGGATATTTTCTTCCATCAGGATCACGGAGCTTTGTTACTCCTCAGCTATATTCCATATACGTTGCTTTGCTGGTGGGCGGGGAAGGTATTTATGCTGATTCCGCAGTTCCCATATTATCATGTGTCATCGGATCTTCTGCAGATTACGCTTAATGTCTGCGTTGTTTTAGCCGTAGTCGCCATTTATTACTATTTTCGGTATGGCGGGACATTTATGCATGATGACAAACCAGAATGGGATACCATTCCCAGCATTGTGAAAAAAGACATCTTCATGGCTCGTGCTACGGTGGATGATCTTGTGCAATTGAAAGTGGTGCTCAAGCATCCGTTGCAGGAAGGGCTGCAACATTCGGATGAAGAAGATGCGGCAGCGATGGATGTTATCATGCCAGAAAGCATGAAGGCGGAAAAGTGGAAATCATTGAAGAATCCAGTGGAATCGTTTGTTCATACTGCGAAAGGCGCCCGTATAAAGAAGCCTAAACATATCTTTTTAATTGTTGGTGAAAGCTACTCGCAGATGCCACTGGATGATATTTACAGCGACTATCACATCATGGATGGAGCGAAAGCCTTTCGTAAAGACCCGCATACGGCTGTTTTGGACAACTTCCTGCCGGCCGGCATGATTTCCCGTCCGGCCATCGTTAGTCTGATGACGGGGATTTTTGATGCGAAGCTTGAGCTGAATGAGCGCGAAGATTTCTGGCATGGCACGCTGGCGACCACCTTGCCGAACCAGCTGAGGAAACTTGGATATCGGTCGATTTACTGGTATGGCGGTAATCCGACCTATGGAAATTTTGATAAATATGGCCCGGCGGTTGGCTTCGATCAGGTCATGGGAGCCACTGATTTTTGCCCGCCGGATTCGCCTAGGACCTGGGTAGGAATCTATGACCATATTTTCCTGCAGAATGCAGCCAGACTTATACAGGAAATGGATGATGGCACACCCACCTTCCATTATGTCTATACCACGTCCAACCATGGTCCGTACAAGCTACCGTTGGAAAGTCTTGGATTTGATGCAGACTCCGTCTTGAAAGACCTGCCTGAGTCAGTCAGAAAGAATAATAAGAAACGCAAGGTGCTTGGAACGTATTGGTACAGTGATAAAGCCATTTCAGATTTCATCATAGAAATGAAAAAAGCATATCCGGATTCCCTGTTCATCGTGACTGGGGATCATTCATACCTGCCGATTCATCCCGGAGATACGATGGAACGGCAGGAAATTACACTTCGTGAGCAATATTGCACCTCCTTTGCGATGCATCATCCGGAGATTACGCAGGATATTTTCGCAGGGAATACGATTGGCGGTCATATGAATATCATGCCGACCCTCTTTGAACTGATTGCGCCGAAGGGATTCCAATATTATTCGCTGATGTCATCGCTGACAGAACCGATAGACCATGTTGTGACACCGTACCATTGGCTCACAAAAGAGTGCGTGGGCGCGGCGGATAAATCGATTTATCAACTCCTTAGTATTACCCGTCAGAAACTGCCTGTGGAAGAAGAAACATCAGGGAAAGTCCGGTATGCGGATGAAATCGCAGGCGTAGATGCAATCACATCATGGATCGTCAGACATCCGGAGATACTTGCTGGAAAATAGTTGGAGAAATAAAAAAGTCTCGCGAAAGCGGGGCTTTTTTATTTGCCATTCCAGATAGGATAGAGTAGAATTTAGAAAGATAAAATAGCAATAGTCTGCCTACAGGCAGAGAATACCAAAGGATGATGACAAGTTGGACTATATCGAATTAGGGAAAAAGATTTACAATATGGAAAATCCGCGCGAAGTGAAGCGCTGCGTCGTCTTCGTCGCGCGCTGCCTTTTGAATAATGGCCGCATGAAAAAGCTTCATCAGTTCTTTACAAAAAATGAACTGATGGCAAAAATCGCCGAGGAGTACCCCTTTGTCTACGAACAGCCGACGCGCGCGTTCTTCTATAGAAATTCCACTTTCGATGAACGTGCGAAATTGTTGGAACAGCATATGAGTTTTATGGAAAAATATTTTAAGGAAGAGACATTTCTTGGACTGTATGGAGAAAAGCCATATATGCTTTGGGAAAATGAAGCAGAAAGCGGTCGCATGCATTTTGAACTCTCCTATTACCCTGGCGAACGCAAAGAAGGACTTTTGGCTGTGGTATTGCACTTGGATGATGTCATGCTTTACCGGATTATGTTTTGGATATCGCCGGATAAGAATGGAAACATGTCTCTCTGGATTGGTGCCATGCAGGGGCCAAATGTAGAGAATGCCAAGGATTTGGTGAAGAAGGTCACCCGTCGCTGCCATTCTTACCGTACGAAGAATTTCATCCTTCACGTAGTACAGGAAGTGGCGAAAGCCCTCGGCCTCACGCACATTTATGCCGTGACGAATTACGGTTACTACGCGAATACCCACATGCGCATGGAGAAGAAGCTGAAGACCAGTTTCAGTGATTTCTGGGAAGAGTCCGGCGGCCATCCCTGCGAGGACAAGCGCTTCTATGAGCTCCCGATGACAGAAGCCAGAAAGACTATGGAAGAGATCCCGACGAGAAAGAGAAACTACTACCGTAAGCGCTATGCCCTGCTCGATGAAGTCGATGCGTCCGTGGCAGAGAAGATCAGATTGTTATTGAAATAAATGAGGAAAAGTATGAGCTCACTCGCTATTCTGATTCTGACTTGTAATGAAGAAGACAATATCGTCTCCGTGGTAGAAAACGCGAAGAAATGCACGGACGAAGTCGTGGTCATCGACTCGGGCAGCACGGATCGCACGGTAGAGCTTGCCAAAGAGCACGGCGCAAAGGTGGCTTTCCGCGCATGGACGAATGATTTTTCTGCCCAGAGAAACTTCGCACTGGAGCAGACAGACGCGGACTGGGTACTGTATCTCGATGCTGATGAAAGACTGAATGAGAATGTTATTGCGGAAGTAAAAAGAATTGTTGCGTCTGGTGTAATGGATGCACAATATGCTTTCACCAGAAAAAGCGGAGCTTTTGGCAAAATATTCAGTTATGGCGTACTCTATCCTGATCAGGTGCGCCGGTTGTTCCCGCGAAAAGCGGTCGTGTGGGTAAACAAAGTACACGAACACCCGGAGTGCAAGCTGCCAGAAAAACATTTATCTGGTTATGTAACGCACTATACCTATAAAGATTGGTATGAATGGGAAGGGAAACTTTGCTTGTACACGACGATTTGGGCAGAAGATGCTTACAAAAAAGGAAAGCGGACGACCATGGCAGGCATCTTTCAGCATAGTGTAGGGGCATTTTTTAAAATGTTTGTTTTAAGAAGAGGCTTCCTTGATGGCGGGCTCGGTATTTATCTTTGCTTTGCACATGGCTTTTATACTATGCTTAAGTATCTAAAGCTTTATGATTTACAAAATAAAAGGAAATAGATCTACTTTTCCAGTTTGGAAATGTTAAAAGTTATGGATTCTTTGAATTATCTCAATCCGATAAGTAGCTTTTCTTGTAATCGATTCCTGTGTAGTCCTCTTAAATCACTTTGCTTCATAAAGTAGCAATAATAAGGTTAACGCCTCCTCACTGCTCATAATCTGCTACTTTGTCACACATTATTGGGAAATGTTTCTGTGAGTTCGAGCGTCATTGTCCTTTTGATGGATCCACTTGAACGTGATATATTTAGTAGCGTTTTGCTGGGGGAGTGAAGTCGTTCTTTCTTATTATGGGATGACTGATATGGATCCTGACGTAGCTATCACATTGCGTGAATGCATATCGGGGGGACCGATGTTCGCTGTGGTTATTACTGGCAGCCTTTCTATGCTGAGGAAAATCATAGAAATCCCATCTGGGATTAGCCTATTAAGTGGGGCTGGCATTATAGCTGGTTTTTCGTATCTTATGTGGTATGCGGCCAATAAGCGTATTGGTTGCGCAAGAGGTATGGCGGCGAATTCCACGTATGTCATCTGGGGCGTATTGATAAATGCACTATTTTTGGGGGAGCCGGTATCTGCGCAAACGCTTGCAGGGTGTGTATGCGTTTTGGCAGGGCTTATATTGGTTTCACTCACCGGTGGTGAAGTAGATAATGTTTGATTATTGAAATCGTTTTTAATCAACATTTCAGAGGATTAATTTATAGGCAATTTATTATCAGTCATTGTTGCTGTTTACAATGTGAAGCTCTATATTTCCTAATGCATCGATTCCATTTGCAAACAGGTCTATTCCCACATGGAAATCATTTTGGTTGATGATGGTTCTACAGATGGCAGCGGGGACATTTGTGAGGAATATGCAGCGAAAGATCAGCGAATCCATGTCATTCATCAGAAGAATAAAGGCCTAAGCGGAGCGTGCAATGTACACTCGATGTGATGCAAGGAGACTACATGACCATCGTAGATGGAGATGATTATGTGTTGTCGGAGGTCTTCTGAATATAAAGTCGACTCATTTGGATCAGAAGAATAATATTGCGGGTTCAAAGTATCAATTTACCAAAGATATGGTGAAAACTGATTTGGGTAGGAAATTTGTGAAGGATGATGTGCATGAAGAGCAGATAGAGTATTAGTCTTTGCAAAAGTTTGTCAGATCAATTTTGGCGTTGCGTTTTAGGTGGCTTTCGGGGGGAAAATGCGTTTCTTAAAATCCATTCAACAGGACGCGAAGCTGTTTCTTTATATCTATCTTCTTCTCATGCTTTTCCGCATCGCATTTCTTGCGATTTACGCGGGGCAGATGGGGAGCGCCGGAGTGGGGGATATTTTGACCGCGCTCTGGTTGGGTGCGCGGATCAGTCTCAAGACGACGGCGTTCTTGGTTGCGTTCCCGTTTCTTTTCGCTACGATCCCGTATGCGTTCTACTCGAAGTGGCCGGTGGCAGGTATCCGAAAGGTGCTGGGGAGTGTCGAAATTTCTTTGATGACGTTCCTCTTTATGGCGCGTATTCCGTATTATGAGATTTTTCATCAGGGGTTCAATATCATGTTGTTCAATGGCATGAAGGATGACAAGTGGGCGATCTTTGATACGGCGGTGCAACAGTATGCGCTGTGGCCGCGGCTTTTGGGTGCGTGTGTTTTGATGGTGGTCTTTGTGTGGCTGTGGTTGCACGTAGCTCAGAGGACGAATGTTTGGAGTCCAAAGAGGCACGTTCGGCTTTGGGTTCTCGGAGCGGTGGTCTGCCTTTCGATTTTTGCAATCTTTTGTCGCTTCGGCGGGGCGTTTCACTCGGATGATGGGGTGCCGTGGGAGAGTGCGGCTCGCACGCGGTATGTGGTCTTGAATGAGGCGGTACTGGATGATGGACAGGCGCTGTATCGGGCGTATATCACGCATAAGCGGGTGAAGAGTCGGGCGAATCGTCCGATTTCTGATGAGACGCTGAAGCAGGCGGTGGTTTGTCTCGGCGGGGATCCGAAGGCGGATTCGCTGGATGCAGCGTTTTCGCGGCAGAGTCAGGCGGGGGCTTTGGCGAAGCGTCCGAGGCATGTGGTGGTGATTTTGGGGGAGAACTATGCGCTGTGGCCGCTTTTGCCGGAGTATCGGTCGTTGGGACTGGCACAGACGGGAGAGTGGCTGGAGAAGGAGGGGGCGTATACGTATCATTTCCTGCCTAATGGGAGTGGGACAATGCCGTCGCTGAATGGTTTCCTGACGGGACTGCCGGATGTGGGGCTGTATGTGAATTATACGATGGGGCTCAAGGGGAAGGCGTCGCCTTTTGCAATCGGTGAGACGATGAAGCGGCTGGGGTACCGGACGGTTTTCTGGTATGGTGGTCTTCGGAGCTGGCAGGATCTAGAGCATTTCACGCTGCGTGAAGGGTTCGACGAGTTCCACTGCGCGGATGAGCTCCCTGAGCAGGGGGAGAGTTCGTCGTGGGGCGCGCCGGACGGGGCGCTTTTCGATGTGATTCGGGAGCGGATGCAGAAGGAGTCGGAGGATACGTTCTATTTCATCCTGACGACGAGCAATCATCCGCCTTTTGCGTATGATGTGGATGCGAAGGGGTTCCCGCGGGTGGAGGTGACGGAGAAGCTGTCGCCGTCTATCCCGAGGGATAAGGCGACAATCGATCAGCTGGGGCATATCTGGTATGCGGATCAGGTGATGGGGAAATTCATCCGTGAGGCAAAGAAGGATGACCCGTCGACACTTTTTGTAGTGACGGGGGATCATGCGGAGCGTTTCAATTTCGCTGCGGATGTGTCGCTATGGGCGCAAAGTGGTGTGCCTTGCTATTTCTATGGGGAGGGTGTGCCGAAGGATCTTTTGCAGGGGGCGGCGGGCAGTCATCTCCAGATCGCACCGACGCTGGCAGAACTCATCGCGCCGCAGGGTACGACGTATACGTCGCTCCTGCCTCCTTTGATGCAGTCGAAGTGGGCTTTCAATCATCGGCTCTTCATCGAAAATGGAGAAATCGGGGAGGAGAAGGCGCTGTCGAATGCGGAATTCAAGAAGGAGATCGAGGCGGCGCGGACGGTGGCACGCTGGATGGTACAGCAGGATCGGTGAGGCGTTGCTTTTTGCGGGAATGTTAGTGAAAAAGTAATCCCTGCGTTAATTGATATGATCCCCCTAAAGCAGACAAGGTAAATAACCAAACTGCTTTAGGGGATTTTTAATGTCCAAATGAAACACCGTGATCCCGAAGCGTATGGAGTACCGTGTTTCCCGTTTTCCGATGCCTGCCCATTTCTTTCATGACCGCAAACGAAAAAGATTTCTCGCTTTCGCTCGAAATGACACGCGTGAGAAGGTCGCCCCTCATCATCTTTCACACCACCACATAGAGTTACGCCTCTGCGAAGTACTCTATCCTGCGCCTTTGTAAGACTATCCCTCCTTTCGTATCGTCATCCCGAGCGTAGCCGAGGGATCTTTGTTGCAATCCTCTTCCTCACCAGCTCTGCTGATCCGTTTGCATGAAGCACCGTATCCCACATTCTTGGAGTAAGAACGCCAATGAAAGTTCATGCGGCAGCTCTAAACGCGAAGAACCCGGAGCAGTCCCCTATTGCCAAGAACGAACGTTTTCAGAAATACAAAGCGAAATTTGCGGCATAACAAAATGCCGCAAATCCCATGTTGATGCTAAAACACCAACATGGAATTTACGGCTATAAATTTTTAGATATTTGCCATGTTTACCTTGACAGGGGCGGATCAAAAGCTGAAGGATCTTTTTTATTGTTATTTCACTTCTTGGATGATGGTCAAAATCATCGGGCGGCGCTTGGTGCGGTCGAAGAAGTATTTGCCGAGGGCGTCTCTCACCTGGGTCTTGATGGCGTTCCATTCGGAGACGTTGCCGGCTTCGCAGCGGTCAAGGACGGACTCGATGCGTTCTCTGGCTTCGGTCAGGAGGGCTTCGCTGTCTCTCACGTAGACGAAGCCGCGGGAGACGATGTCGGGGCCGGCTAAGACTTGGTTGCTGCCTTTTTCGAGGGCGATGACGACGATGACGACGCCGTCCTGGGCGAGCTGCTGGCGGTCGCGGATGACGATGTTTCCTACGTCGCCTACGCCGAGGCCGTCGACGAAGACGGGGCCGGCCTGGACGCGCTGCGGATTGATCTTGCCGCCGCGGCTGGTGAATTCGAAGAGGGTGCCGTTTTCGCCGATCAGGATGTTTTTCTTTTCGACGCCGAGGCTTTCTGCGAGTTCTGCGTGGCTGACGAGCATGCGGTGTTCGCCGTGGACGGGGATGAAGTATTTCGGCTTGACGAGGGAGAGCATGGTCTTCAGGTCTTCCTGAGAGCCGTGGCCGGATACGTGGACGCGGGTGGTGGTGCTGGTGACGACGTGGGCGCCGAGGCGCATCAGGCTGTCGATGGTGCGGCCGACGCTGGTCTCATTGCCCGGGATCGGGGAGGCGGAGATGATGACGGTGTCGCCTGCGTGGATCTGGACCTGGCGGTGGGAGCCGTCGGCCATGCGGGAGAGACCGGCCATCGGTTCGCCCTGGCTGCCGGTGGTCAGGATGCAGAGGCGGTCGTCTCTGTAGTGACCAAGCTCTTCCGGCTCGATGAAGGTGCCTTCCGGGGCTTTGAGGTAGCCGAGCTCTTGGGCGATGCCGACGACGTTCACCATGGAACGGCCGAAGACGCAGACTTTTCTTTTGTTAGCGACTGCTGCGTCGACGGCCATCTGGATGCGGGAGACGTTCGATGCGAAGGTGGCAAGGATGATGCGGCCTTTGGCATCGGCGTAAGCGCTCATGAGGGACTTGGATACGATGGCTTCGGAAGGGGTGTAGCCAGGATTCTGTGCGTTCGTGGAGTCGGCGAGAAGGCAGAGGACGCCTCTGTGGCCGAGCTCGGCGAGCTTGTACATGTCGGTGAGTTCGCCGTCGACCGGAGAGTGGTCGAATTTGAAGTCGCCGGTATGGACGATGGTGCCGACCGGGGTGCGCAGGTAGATGCCGCAGGAGTCCGGTATGGAGTGGCAGACGTGGAAGAAGCCGAATTTGAAAAGGCCTGTTTTGAATTCGTCACCGGGTTTGACGGTGTGCAGGTCGTAGTTTGTGATGTGTGCTTCTTTGAGTTTGCCTTCGATGAGGCCGCAGGTGAGGCGTGTGGCGTAGACCGGGGCGTTCACTTCGCGAAGCAGGTAGGAAAGGGACCCGATGTGATCTTCGTGTCCGTGGGTGATGAGGATGGCTTTGATCTCGTCTTTGTGTTCGATGAGGTAGGAAAAGTCCGGGATGACGATGTCGATCCCGAGCATGTCTTCTTCTGGGAATGCCATGCCTGCATCGATTACGATAATTTCGTCGCCGTAACGGAATACAGTCATGTTCTTCCCGATTTCTCCAAGGCCTCCTAATGGAATGATCTGTAATCTTGCTTTTGCCAAAATGGATAGAACCTCCTATTCAGTTGTCGGAGCCGGCAGTCGCCGGCTCGAAAAAAATATTTTTGCATTGTATATCAAAAATAAAAGCCGTTCATAGTCGCTTTTCCTATTATATCACATGGGGGAAGGAAATAGGGGATGCGAAGGGAGAAAATAGTAAGGAGGAGAGAAGCATGATCGGCGGGCTTGGGGCTTTGCGCGATAAAAAGCGGCGATGCGCTTGGCGAGGAGGAAGCCTTTTCCTATTCTTTCTTCAAGTATGATAGAATATGGGTATAAAAAGGCGATATACATTTATATTTCTGGAAGGAGTAGTTATGAATCAGTTCAAAGCGGGCGACACGAATGCGGTCGTCCTGGCGGGGATGTGTACGGCACTCGCCGTGGTGCTGTCTATGGTGGGCTTCTATGTGCCGGGGATCTCTCTTCTGGCGCTGCTTTCGCTGCCGCTGCCGATCGCGTACATGGGGATCCGCGAGGGTGTGAAGTGGGCGGTGATCGCGACGTCGGGGATCATGATCCTGGACTCGGCGTTTTTCGGGATCACGACGGCGTTCTTTCTGGTGTTGATGTTCGGCTTCGCAGGGATCGCGATGGCGTACTGCTATCAGAAGCGCGCATCGGCGCTCCGCACCTTTGGGACGATCGTGGTCGTGATGTTTTTCGCGATGCTTTTGAATCTTTTGGGTACGGTGGTCATGATGGGGATGCCCTGGGATCAGGTATATGGAAGTACGCTGGATCAGATGCAGGGGATGGCGAAGGAAATGTCGGGGCTCATGGCGTCCGGGGATCAGCTGGATCAGGTGAATCAGCAGACGGAGGAAATGATCAAAACGATCCGAAAGATGATCCCGGCGGCGATGGTGATGGCACCGATGGTGCTTGCCTGGGCGGTGATGCAGATAGAGAAGGTGGTTTTTCGCCGCCTGGGGCTGACGGATTTTCCGCAGTTTCCTCCGCTGGAGCGCTGGCATTTCCCGCGCTGGGTACTGCTGCTCCTTCTTCTGTCTGTGGGGACGCAGTACATGCCGCTCACCGAGCAGGTGAAGGATCTTGCGTACAATGTGGGCGCGGTGTGCTACTTCGTGCTGTGGATCCAGGGGATCGCGACGCTCTGGTGGCTGCCGCATATCTATCCGGTGGTGAAGCGGCTGCGTCTGCTCATTGTCATCATTTCGATCTGGATCCCTCTCCTGCAGCTTTTCACGGTGTATCTCGGCGTGGCGGATATGGCGCTGAATTACAGGAAGAAGAGAGGGTATGAGTGAAATGAGGGCTCAGGGTTATCCCGTGGAGCGGCTCGCCCTTTGATTCCATTTGAAAGTTTCGCTTGAATGAGAAATTAGAAATGAGAAATGCGAAATGGTGGAGCGGCTTCGCCGAGATCGATGAAGAGGTCGCAGCTGTTCTGGCATTCGTTATCTCACATACGACGCTTCTCGCCGCTCAGGATGACGAAACGGGGCGATGCCCGAAGGTATGCGGAGAGCAGGTTTCCCGTTTCGAGCTTTCCAAACATCGACCGCTGGGCCGCGAATGACAAAGATTTCTCGCTTGCGCTCGAAATGACGACACGAGAGAGTCCGATGTCTCTTGGCCTTCTAGTCTCCTAATCCCTAGCTACTAGTCACCAGTCACTAAACATCGAAAGGAGCTGCCTATGCGAATGTTCGACCTTCTGACGAGCGGCGTGATCTTTGCGGGGCGGCGGGGATGGGGCGTCGTGGCGATGCTGGGACTTAGCTTTGGCGTGATACTTGCGTTGGGAGGCTCGTGGGTGAGATGGGTCTATCTGCTTTTCCTGCTCTTTCCGGCGCTGGAGGATGCGCGGACGGGGTATGTGTCGGATGGCTGGCCGCTCGTTCTTTCGGTGTGCGGCGCTTTACTGATGCTCTCCCGAGGGGCGTTTCTCCTCTGTCTTTTGACGGGCGTAGGAATGGGGGCGCTCTATGGACTGCTGTATCTGATCTCTAGGCGATCTCTGGGGCTTGCGGATGTGTTTCTGGCCGCGGCCTCTTCGCTTTGGCTGCTGCCGATGTATGGCCTTCTTTCTCTATGGCTGACATCGCTGGCGGCCCTTTTATGGTGTGCGTTTTTGCTTCTGCGGGGACGGCTGGGGCGAAGGACGGAGATCCGCTTCGTGCCCTTCCTGGCGATCGGAGGTGCTTTGGCGTATGGGGTGCAGGAAACGGTGGGAATGGCCTCCCTTCTCGCATCGCTCGGGCTTTCTTCTCTTTGAGCTGCTGCTCGTCCTTTTCCTCTTTGCGCTCGCCTCTGCGGCAGCGGTGCCGATGCTCTATGACTGGCAGGAGGAGAGGGAGCTCGATCTGGCCGCGGAGGAGGTGGCTTCGGCGATCCGCGAGGCACAGATGCTGGTGAAAAGCGGTCATGAGGATATAACCATGGCGGCGATGTCGGTCACCTTCTACTGCGACGAGGAGGCGGGGCGTGTGTCGTACCTCACCAAGCGCGGGGTGAAATTCATCCAACCGCGGGGGACGCTGTCTGCCAATATCCGTGCAGGGGGAAGGCTCTATGTCGTCTTCCGCAAGGATGGTTTCGCGGGCTCGGAAGGAAATGGGAAGTATACCATGCGGCTCCGGACGAAGGATGGAAAGCATGAGAAGGAGATCACAGTCGCTATGTACACGGGGCGTGTGAGGGTGACGAGGATCAAATGAGGAATGAGGAATGAAGGTGGCGGCTTCGCCGCAATTTTTAGGGAAACACTGATTAAATCGCTGTCCGAACAAACGTAGAATGACGCCCTATCCCCCCAGCATCACTTCGTTCGCCGGCCCCTTCCTAAGGAAGGGGCTCTTTTGCGCATCGGGGGGGTGGTGGGTTTCTCGTTTAGAAAGTTCCTCATACCATTCGATTGTCCGCAAACAAAAAAGATTCCTCGACTTCGCTCGGAATGACGATACGAGAGTACCGCTTGGTTTAAAACTTGCGGCGCTTTATAAATTTGATGCGCCGCACCACAACCCTGAACCCATCAACCTGAACCCGCCCCCTCTCCTGTCCACCACACCTGTTCTCTTGAACCTACTTTCTTGAACCCGTATAATGAAACCATGATTTCATATAAAGGAGGAAGCGTTATGGCAGAGAACGAGAGCAAACCGAAGGGAAATTGGAAGAAAGAGGGCTGGGGGAAGAAGCCGGACACGGATACGATGATCGTGACGCGCATTCCGCCGCAGAATATTGACGCGGAAAAGTCCGTCCTGGGGGCGATGCTGCTCGATAAGGACGCGATCATGACGGCCGAGGACAAGCTGACGGCCGCAGATTTCTACCGTGAAGCGAATGCGATCGTATTTCAGGCGATCCTGAATCTGGCGCACAAGGGCGAGCCGGCGGATATCCTGACGGTGACGGAAGAGCTGAAGCGCATGGGGCGTCTGGATGATGTGGGGGGCGTCCTCTATGTCAATGATCTGCCGGCGAATGTGGCCACCACGAAGATGGTGGACCGCCACGCTGACATCGTCGCGAACAAGGCGAAGCTCCGGCGGCTGATCGATGCAGCCGGCGTCATCACGGATGAGGCGTACTCGGAGCGTGATGATGTCGAGGATATCACGGACAATGCGGAGAAAACGATCCTTGCCGTGACGCGGGATGACCGCCGCTCGGATTTCACCTCGATCGGCGAGGCGGTGCAGAATGAGCTGCAGGAGATCACGCGAAAATTCAAGAACAAGGAGTCCATCACCGGGCTTCCGAGCGGATTCCCTTCCCTTGATGCGCTGACGAGCGGCTTCCAGAAGGGCGACTTCATCATCGTGGCGGCGCGTCCATCCATGGGCAAGACGGCTTTTGTGCTGAATATCGCGAAGAACATGAGCATTTCCTCGGCGCACAAGCACGTCGCCTTCTTCTCGCTGGAAATGTCACGCGAGCAGCTCGTGCAAAGACTGCTCTGCTCGACCGCGCTCGTCGACAGCGCGAAGCTCCGCACCGGGCGGATCTCCACGCAGAAGGAGTGGGACCAGCTCGCCTCTGCGGCCAGCGTCCTCATGGATGCGCCGCTCTTCATCGATGATACGCCGGGCGTCTCCGTCTCGGAGATCCGCTCCAAGTGCCGCCGCCTCAAGGCGGAACAGGGGCTCGACATCATCATGATCGACTATCTTCAGCTCATGCAGGCGAAGAATACGCTCCGAAACGGAGATAACCGCCAGCAGGAGATCTCCGAGATCTCTCGATCGCTGAAGAGTCTGGCACGTGAGCTGAATGTCCCGGTCATCGCTCTTTCGCAGCTGTCCCGAAGCGTCGAGGCCCGTCAGGACCACCGCCCGCTCCTTTCTGACCTGCGAGAATCCGGCTCTCTGGAGCAGGATGCGGATATGGTGTCCTTCCTTTTCCGTCCTGCGTACTACGACCGCGACATGGAGGATGACAATCCGCAGAAGAATGAGACGGAGATCATCCTCGCCAAGAACCGTAACGGTCCCGTCGATACGGTGAAGCTCCTCTTCGCCGGCCAGTTCACGCTCTTCTATGAACTCACCAATCAGGAACCGCCGCCGGATATGATGTAGGAAGGGGATTCAGGGTCAGGGTTAGCCAGTGGGGCGTGCCGCCCTTTGATTACGTTTGAAAGCCTCGTTTGAATGAGAAATTAGAAATGAGAAATGCGAAATGGTGGTGCGGCGCCAGATCCTTCGACTCAGTTCTCACTGTTCCGCCTTTACATGATCGAACATCCGACATTTCACTCCGCTTAGGATGACGAAATGCGCCGCGGAGTATAAATCATGATGGTGTCCGAAGGTTGTATTTAGTCACCAGTCACTAGTCACCAGTCACTCCTAATCCCCAATCCCTAATCCCTAGCTGCTTTCCCTAAGGAGGCAAAATGAAAACACATCGCGGCTTCCTCATGGTCTGGGCACTCGCAGGGATCACGGTCATCCTGATCCTTGCCGGCAGCGTCGCGCTGACGCTTTCGCAGGCGATGCGCCGGGAGGTCAGGATGGAGATCGCGACCGATGAAGCGCTCATTGTACAGGAAGCGCTGGAGCAGGGGAAAGCGGCGGTGCGCTTTGGTACGCCGCTTTCGATTCCGGGAGACATAGAAAGAAATGGGAGAACGTACCGCGTAGATCTCCGTCAGGAAGAGACCGCAGTAGAGGGAGCCGCCGTCATCCGCCTTTCCTGTGAAGTCACGCATGAAAGCGGGGAGACCTACCGAGCCGAGACGCTGGTGGATCGGTGACTGGTAGTTGGGGACTAGTGACTAGTAGCTAGTGACTTGGGATTGGGTTTCAAAGAACTCCTCCCGGCTGAGCAGCCCCTTGAAGAAGGGGCGCGTCGAAGGCGGAGGATAGAGTGTCTCGCAGAGGCACCATTCATCATAGCCGCATCCCTTCCTCTGCGTCAGACGTTTTACCTGCTATCCCCTATATCCGCTGACTGTTCTGCAGAATTCTGCCCCTTCGGGGCAGTCCATCCCGGCCTTTGGCCGCCCCCTTCTCCAAGGGGAAACGCATGAAAGAGTATCCCCATTCCTCTTTCATCCCCTCGCGAGGTAACGATACGAGGACACCGCTTTCTCATGGCCTGCGGGCAAATCTTGAACCCTCTGCTAAACATGTTATAATAAAGAGAAATCAATGCAAAGGTGGGATTTCTTTGTTGAAAAAAATACTCATGACCATGGCGCTTTGCGCCGCCAGTGCCATGCCTTTTGTTTCCGATGCGAAGGACAATGCGGGCGCCCAGCTCCCTGCTCAGGCGGAAGCGACGCAGGGAAAAGCGGAAGACACGCTGAAGAGACCGGCTTTCGAGGACAAGCGGATCGAGATCAATCTGGCGAGCCGCCTTCTCACCCTGTATCAGGGGGACGTCGGCATCCGCATGTATCCTGTCGCACCGGGCAAGCCGGATTCTCCGACACCGACCGGGCGGCGCAAGGTGGTCGATATGGAGATCAATCCGACCTGGGTCGATCCGGATGATCCGAAGACCGAGGTGCCGTCGGGGCCGGACTGTCCGCTCGGCTACCGCTGGATCGGGATCGGCGGTAATTATGGGATCCATGGGACGAATGTGCCGTCCTCCATCGGCGGCTACGCATCTCACGGCTGTGTTCGCATGTACGAGAAGGATGTCGAAGACCTCTTCGATCACATCGTGAAGGGGATCCCTGTCGACATCAAGTATGAACGTGTCGTGGCAGAGATGGATCCGGACAAAACCGTCGTTTACTACGTATACCCTGACGGCTATGGGCGAGAGCCGCTCGAGATCTCTGATGTCAGAAAGAAGCTGGCGGAGCTGGGGGCGGGCGGTCTTGCCGATGATGCGAGCATCCAGCAGGCGATCGACAGCTCGGACGGACAGCCTCGCTATGTGGCAAAGGTCTATGACCTGTATCTCAAAGGAAAGCTGCTCGATGTCCACGCCTATGGCAAGGACGGACACGTGTATCTTCCTGTGATGGCCGTCGCGAAGGCCGCCGGCATCCGCACGGAGTGGTCGCCGAACTGGAAGCGTTTCACCACCACCTTCGGAAAGGCACCCGGCCTCAAGAGAGGGAAATATATCTATATCGATGCGAGTGATGCGCCGGCGCTTTTTCGCCTCACGGGGCATCTGGATGAGAAGCATAATTTCATACTGGAATGAGAAGATCCGCTCTGGAAGGGGCGGATTTTTTGTGCTGGGGATTGGTGACTAGTGACTAGGGATTAGGGATTAGAAATCTCAAGTGACTGGTGACTAGGGACTGGTGACTAGGGACTGGTGACTAGTGGCTAGGAGACTAGGAGGCATTAGACTCTCTCGTATCGTCATTGAAAGCGTTGCCAAGAAATCTTTGTCATTCGCGCCCCCGCGGGAGATGTTTGGAGAACTCAAAACGGGAAACCTGCACTCTCCAAGACCTTCGGGCATCGCCCCATATATATTTGCGACGAAGCCGCCACCACAACCCTGAACCATTAAACCCTGTTTCTGTTTCTCATTCCCAACCTGTGCTATAATATAGATACTTGTATGCCCATTGCGTTTTTGGATGGAATGGGAAGAACGCAATTTACATTTTCGATCACAGGAGCGATCTATGAAGAATTCAGATATTCGCAGGGAGCAGCCGAAGAAGCGATCCACTTTCAAGAAAGCGCTGGTCTTTCTCTTCGTGATCTGCTTCATCGCAGTCGCGGGCGCGGCGGCCGGATTTTTTGTGTCTGTCTCGAGCCATCTGCCGGACGTGGCAGGAAACATCACGCCGAATGCGTCCTCGCGCATCTATGATGACAAGGGACGGCTCATCACGACCGTCCATGCGGAAGAGAACCGCATCCCGGTGCCGATCTCTCAGGTGCCGCAGAATCTGCAGAATGCATTCGTCGCGGCCGAGGATGTGCGTTTCTATGAGCATCATGGCGTCGATCCGCGCGGCATCCTGCGCGCAGTCTTTGCGAATCTGACGAGCGGCAATGCGACAGGGCAGGGTGGTTCGACCATTACCCAGCAGCTCGCGCGCAATGCCTTCCTCACGCAGGAGCAGACGCTGAAAAGAAAGCTGCTCGAAGTGGTGCTGGCTTTTGAGATCGAAAGCAAGTACACCAAGAAGCAGATCCTGGAAATGTACATGAACCAGATCTATTTCGGTCAGGGCTGCTATGGCATCCAGACCGCGGCGCATGTGTATTTCGGAAAGGATGTGAAGGATCTCTCGCTCTCGCAGTGCGCGATGCTGGCAGGCCTTCCGAACAGTCCGAACTATTACTCGCCTTTCCGCAGTCTGGAAGCAGCAAAGTACCGTCAGGGCATCGTACTCGATCAGATGGCGAAGTACGGCTACATTTCCGCAGCGGACGCACAGGCGGCGAAAGCGGCCGATGTGCATCTGGCCAAGCAGAACAAAGGAAAATCCGGCGCGGGGACCGCGCAGTATTTCATCAACTATGTCATCCAGTCCATCAGCGATAAGTATGACTCGGATGCGATCTACAAAGAAGGACTGCAGGTCTACACCACGCTGAATCTCGACATGCAGAAGGAAGCGGAGAAGGCACTCGCCGCCGAGCTGCCGAAAGGAAATAAGAACAGCAAGGGCCTCACCCAGCCGCAGGGAGCGCTCGTCACCATCGAGACAGGTACGGGCCATGTCAAAGCCATGGTCGGCGGACGCGGCGAAGACCAGTTCAACCGCGCGACACAGATGGTCCGTCAGCCGGGCTCGGCCTTCAAGCCGTTCGTGTATCTGACGGCGTTTGAAAACAAGTACAGCCCTTACGATACCATCAGCAATGAGAAAAAGACCTATGCGGGCGGCTGGACGCCGAAGAACTACGGCGGCACCTCGGGCGGCAAGGTGACGCTCGAAGAAGCACTCGTACATTCCATGAATATCCCGACCATTGACCTCGCAGACAAGGTCGGCATGTCGAAGATCCTCGCTACTGCGGAGGCCTGCGGCATTTCCACCCTCGTGAAGGACGGCAAGGCAAATGATAACAACCTCGCGGCCTCTATCGGCGGCCTGACCAATGGCGTCTCCCTGATCGATATGGCGAAGGCGTATAGCGTCTTTGCGAATGGCGGTAAGCTCGTCGAACCGACGGCGATCCTGAAGGTCGTCGATCGCAATGGCAATGTGCTCGAGGACCATTCGCAGGCCGCTCCCGGCAAGCAGGTCGTGAGTGAAAATGCGGTATACCGCCTGACGAGCATCCTGGAAGAGGTCGTTTCCAGAGGCACCGGCGGAAATGCGGCCATCGGACGCACCGCAGCCGGCAAGACCGGGACCACAGATGACGAGCACGATGCCTGGTTCGTCGGCTACACGCCGGAGCTCGTCACCGCGGTCTGGATCGGCGACGATACCTCGACCAATGCCGGCTACACCGGCGGTACGATCCCGGCAGCCATCTGGCGCGACTTCATGAGCGTGGCTCTCGGTCAGTACAAGTCGAAGTCTTTCGATATTCCGGATTCTGTACGCGCTGAAATGGCAAAAGCCCGCGAGGCGCAGGCGAAGAAGGAAGCAGAAGACAAAGCCAAGGCAGAAAAAGAGAAGAAGGATAAGGAAAAGAAATCCGCCGGCAGCAAGCTCCTTGACCGCATCACCGGCAAAACACCGGCGAAGCCGCAGGAGGGAACGGATAAGCCGACGAATTGAGAGTTCACGGCTCCATAAAAAAACCGCTATCTTGAAAGATAGCGGGATTTTTGCGTGGAGGATCATGGATGTCATGTCGGGGGCTGGAGACTAGGGAAACACTGATTCAATCGTTGTCAGATTTTACTCTTGAATTTTTATGCATAGCGAGGAATAGCCTGACGCGAATAGCGAGCTATTTAAGGAGGGCTATGACGAAGCTATGTATAAAAATTCTTGTAGAAGCTGACTCTGTGATTTAATCAGCGTTTCCCTAGGAGACATCAGCCTTCCGTATCGTCATTTTGAGCGTAAGCAAGAAATCTTTTTCATTCGCGGCCTATGACTCACGCTTTCTCCACATGTGCCGCGCCCCTTTCCGCTTTCATCATCCTCTTTCATACCGCCAGTGCCCTACCCATGGGCTGCCCTTTGCACCGAAAAAGGAGCCCCAAAGTCCGCATTCACTTAAGGACGAAAGGTGGTCAAAAAGGATACGGCATAGCTTACGATCATGTAGGCTATGCCGTTTTTTTTTGCTCTTGTTGCGGGATATCGACCACGCCGATAAAGCTCCACCAGATGACCAAGGTCTGCTTTTTTGTCCGTGTGCCGGGGATCTTTTCCGGTTTCTTTACCTCGATCTTCTCCACGAAAAATCGGATGATCTCTGCGGTAAGTTCCGTAATGTCCGTGTACCGGCGCACCATTCCTAAGAAGGAATCTACATTCAGGCGTTGTTCCCGAGCCTCTGCAATGGCCGCCTCCAGTTCTGAGACTCTTGCTTCCAATTGTTTCTGCTCGGTTTCGTAGGTAGCGGACATTCGGAAAAAACGGTCGTTTGATCTCGAAAATCTAGGCGCTTATGGTGAATAACTCCATGACGCGGAAAAAATGGCATAGGCGCTCGGTATGTCACAGCCAAATTTCAACCATGTCATTCACAATACGGGCGGTAAAAGGTTCGCCATTGAGCAGATCTTTGATATTGCCCATTACTTCGGCGTTTCCATTGACTGGCTCATGGGAAATCAGGGTGGCAGTGCGATTGCGGCAAAGTCTGCTGCAGAATTCATCACGAGAGCCGTATTATGCGGGGCGGCGAAACTGACACCGTATTCTGTCGAGGAAGGTAACTAGTGTGCCGATGAGATGCATCACCCGGGGAAACTCATAAGACTGGGCAGCATATTTTCCTTCGTTCTGGAATCCTTATGAGGATGTGGTCGGTGACGAAGAAACAAGAGACAAGGTGATAGCTGCTGAAGTGCGTGAAAATCAGACAGCATTATGGTCTCTCAATGCGTATTTGGATAAATTCATAGGGATTCATCAGTTGCTGAAATCCCAGAGCATGGATGAAGAGGATTTCCAAACGCTCGTCGCAAAACATCTTGACAGAATCGAAGAATGAAAAAGCCCTTCTCGGAAAATTTCCGAAAGGGGTAGAAAAATTCATAGATCAATATTATAATAATGTTATAACTTTGCAAGCAGATGGAGGTGTCATATGGGTTTCTGTGATGATATAAGAGAAATTCGTCAGAAGTGCTTTCTCTCCCAGGAGGCTTTCGCAAAAGAACTGGGGGTATCGTTTGCCACAGTCAACAGATGGGAATCCGGCAAAACGAAACCCACATATAAGACAATGAAGCTTATCGATGATTTTTGCAAGAGCCGTAGTATAGATTTCGATATCAGGCACGAATTGGAGGAGAAAAAATGAGCAACGGCAAATTGTCAGCCATAGATCTTTTTTCTGGGGCAGGCGGATTGCATATTGGATTTGAAAGAGCGGGGTTTGATATAAAGCTCTGTATCGATAATGACAATCTTGTAGAGAGGACCCATAGAAAAAATTTCCCTAATATTCCTATGATCAACAGGGATATCCGTACTGTTACGCCAGATGAAATAAAGGCATTCCTTGATGACGGTACGGTTGATGTGGTAATTGGTGGCCCTCCTTGTCAAGGTTTTTCTACGATAGGCAAACGTGTCTCCTCTGATCCGCAGAAAAGGTACGCTTTTGATCCACGAAATGAACTCGTAATCACCTATGCTAACCTCATACGTGCGCTTCAGCCTAAGTTTATTGTAATGGAAAATGTTAAAGGCATCCTTACAAAAGATGGTGGAAACTATCTTCAAAGCGTTTTGTCAATGCTTCGGGACGCCGGGTATTCTGTTGACTATCGTTTGATCAATATGGCAGATTATGGTGTCCCTCAAATACGTGAACGCGTAATCATTCTCGGCAATAGACTTGGCTTGCCCGTTTCTTTCCCCAAGCGAGATCATTCCGACAATCCGGAAGACGGATTGCTGCCATGGAATAACTGCTGGGATGTGCTTAAAGACCTGGTCGATCTGGGTGATTGTCCGGAGTTTAATCATGTGGCATTGAAACATACACCCAAAAACATAGAGCGCTATAAGTTGATTCCAGAAGGAGGACGCCTGCCGGAAGATAACCTTCCACCGGAGTTATACCGAAGAAACTTCGGCAACACATATAAACGTTTAGACAGAAAACGCCCTGCATTGACCATGGTTCCCGGAAACGATGCATTCCCTATTCATCCTGAATTGAATAGAAGCCTTACAGTAAGAGAAGCCGCACGTATTCAGACATTCCCCGACGAGATGATATTTGAAGGAAATCGTAGGCAGCAAGGCCATCAAGTAGGGAATGCTGTTCCGCCAATGTTTTCAGAAAAACTCGGGAAATTTGTCCTATCGCTTTTATCTGGCAACGGAGGTGATAAAAATTGAATGCTATCGACTTGTTTTCTGGTGCCGGAGGGTTGACTATCGCATTGAAAAATAGCGGTTTTAATGTTCTGATGGCGAACGAAATTGATCCAACCTTTTCTGAAACACATAAGTATAATTTCCCAGAGATTCCTCTAATCCAAAAAGACATCAAGGAACTTACTGCTGAAGAGATTGAATCTGTGCTTCAGGGAAAATCAGTGGATCTCATCGTCGGAGGCCCTCCATGCCAGGGGTTTTCGGTGTTTGGAAAGAGACGGTTTGTTAACACCAAGGGATATAACCCCAAGGAGGATCCTCGTAACCATTTGGTTTATGAATTTATAAGAGTCGTTTCTATTCTTAGGCCGAAGTTTTTCTTTATGGAAAATGTGAAGGGCTTTACGAATCTCGATGGAGGCCTGTTCGTTGAAGAAGTAAAAAATCAGTTTAGAACCCTAGGCTACGACAGTATTTGGTGTGAGATTGTTTGTGCTGCTGATTATGGTGTCCCTCAAGAGCGGTATCGAATGTTCATGATTGGAAACCGCCTGGGAATAGAGTATGCTCCTCCTGAAAAATCACACTTTCCCATTGGTTCAGGCAAGACACCCGAGTACTCTACAGTCGGTTCTGCAATAATGGATTTAGTTGGGAAAGAGAACGATTTTCCAAATCATATTCCGTTAGCACATAAACCGATTGTTGCAGCAAGATACGCTTATGTGAAAGAAGGGTGCAAATTAAACGTTGATGACCTTCCGCCTGAGTTGGCTGTCGCCACTCGCCGGGATGCAAAAACGGGGAAAGTGGCGAACTATAGTCATGTGTTTAAACGACTGGACAGAAACCGCCCGTCCATAACTATGGTTCCAGGTCATAACGCCTTTCCTATCCATCCGACGCTTAATCGTACTCTGACGGCACGGGAGGCTGCGAGAATTCAAACTTTTCCCGACACACATATTTTCTTTGGGACAAGGCAGCAACAGTGTATTCAGGTTGGTAATGCTGTCCCGCCAAAGATGGCTGAACCTTTTATGCGTAAGATAGCGACATACTTGTCAGAGGAGGTGGCAAAATGAGCCACGATGTTGAAGCCGCATATGCATCATCAGAAGTTGCTGAATTGATTATGCAAAATCAAGCGAATTACTTCGGAACTATGGGAACAGCTGGTGCGTGGTCTGTATTTGCCGGACGTGAGGGCGGGCATCAATGGCCCTTGGCAGATGGAGTGTTAAGCGCACAAAACACAACCTCTGATGATATAAACATTGCGTTTGAGTTCAAACGCCCTAATGAGGGGGTTCATGGCATACTTACCGCCTTGGGACAATCATATGCCTATCTTGAAAAAGGGTATGATGCTTCTGTGATGGTTATCCCCGAGCGTTACTCATCGCATTCCGCTCCAGGGGAACACGTATGTCGTGTCATTGATGCAGTCTCCCCTGATATACCTATAAGTATTTATACGTATTCTCCCCCAAATCTCTCAGCTACAAGGCCTTTTCTGGGTAAGCTCAACTGCGTTAGAGATATTTCCTTGCCTTCGTGTCGACGGATTGCCAGAACAGGTGCTGATACGGCAACAACGGGAAATGCATCAACATTATGGGCCCATATGAGGGAAGGAATGAGCCACCCTGATGCCTTTTTTAGATTTTGCCAAGCTGTAAAGGTAATAACTGCAACAGGCGATAACTTGGATAATATACATATTCCTGTTGAATTAGAGAATGCCGTCAGGAGAATAGACTCTACTGCTGATGCTTTTAAATATCTTTCAAACACTCCCGGTGATTCAATTTCGGACAAAGCGTGGAGATATGTATGGTTTAATTACTATTTTTGGAATGACCTGATGCCAATTTACTCTTCTACTGCTCCGTATACTGTCAATGCTGTATCAACGAGAATTATGATTGACAGCACTCGCTTTCAGAATCTGTTTAGCGGTCGTGTGGATTCAATCAAATCCAAAATTGTTAACAAGCTAAATGCTGGGACAACAAGTGAGGCGGATGCTTGGGAGGAATACGCCAGAAAAGTTAGAAGCGACTCTCATAGTTATCGGGAAGTAATTGATTCGGGGCTGTATCATATTGGTTTTGTCGCACCAGACGGTACCCTAACAGATCTGGGTTACAAATATGTTGATGCGTGTGAGAGAATTGGAACTCCTTACGCTGGAATACCCCTTGAGATTCTCCGCGCATCCGTGCTTCAGAATGGTCAGTATGGAGCGATGCTTCATTATTTCTACAAACTATCAGAAGAAAAGTTCTCATCCGATCTTTTCGCTTTCACACAAACCGATGCTCGTGGCAACCATGTGTTTAAACCGCAAGAATACTTAAATTGGCTTGATGACGTATTCGCCAACGATTTGCACTTGTCAAAGAAAAGTACCATTCGTGCTGGTGGAACAAGAAAATCTTTTCAGGCCGAAATCTCATTCCTGAAAAAGATGGGGTTTGTAAAAGAGAAGGGTGGAAAAGCCGCATACCGAATTGGCGTTGGCTTGGAGATTGATTGGCCCCAAGTTCAAAGTAGCTTGGTTTACTTTCAGGGCCTATAACGGAGGCGAATATGGCGAGACTAAAGAAAATCAAAAGTCCCACACAGCTTGAGCTGGTGGAACCGTTGTTTGCTGTGTTAGTCGAATTGGGCGGTTCTGCTACAATTGACGAGATACGCGATAATATCATAAAGAAGCTGAAACTCTCCGATGATGTGGTTGACGAGCCTCATAAGGGCAATGCGTCACAGCAGACAGAACTCGAGTATCAGCTTGCCTGGGCGCGTACCAGGCTGAAAAACCTCGGCGCTATCGTCAACAGCAAGCGTGGCGTATGGATGATCACCCCGGAGTATGCCGGACGCAAATCCATAACCCGGGAAGAAGTGACCGAGAATATCAAGGTCACGAAGCTGAAGGGCAAAACCGAGAAGGAGGTCGATACGATTCTCCAAGACGGAGATCCCTCCAATGACGGTATCGATAGCATCGAGGATTCGGAACCTTGGAGAGCGGAACTGGCGGAAACCCTGCACAGCATGAACCCTTATGCTTTCGAGCGTTTGGCAATGCTACTGCTCCGGGAATGCGGATTCTCCCAGGTTACCGTTACTAAGAAATCCGGCGATGGCGGGATTGACGGAACCGGCAAGCTGCGTATTAACGGCATTTTCAGCTTCAACGTGGCGTTCCAATGCAAACGCTATACTGGTAGCGTTTCCGCCGGGGATATCCGTGATTTCCGTGGATCGCTGACAACGGATATTGAGAAGGGGGTTTTCATTACCACAGGCAGCTTTACAAAGGCCGCCCGCGAAGAAGCATCAAATGCCGGAAAGCAGCAGATCGATCTTATTGACGGCGAGGAATTCATCAGCAAGCTCATCAAATATGGACTTGGCGTGAAAGAACGGACAATTTACGAAGTCGATAAGGATTTCTTTGAAAAAGTCTAAAAGTGGGAGATTGCTATGAGTGAAATAACACTTACGCCAGAAAGCTATAGAACATCGCAGATAAGCCCACTTGTCTTAAGCGAGTCGCAGCGAGTCCAAGTATCTTTTGAGGGGCGACAGGTAGACAATCTGCATGACCTAAGGAAAAACATAAAGGGAAAACTGGTAATCAAAAAAAAGAATAAAGAGATTACTTCTTTTTCTGATACCGAAAAATTCAGCAAGAAAGATATCGGTTCCAAGGAATACATTGAAATTGCGCTTGACACAGAAGAAACCTACAATCTTGCAAAAGGGCTTTTTACTTACTATCGTCTGCTTAGCGGAAAAACAACGAATCCCTTTTCCGAAGTAACATATGTGCAAAAAGATGATCGGGTAGAACGGCTTAAGGAACTGCTTAGCAACGAAGAAGACTTCTTAGCTGCTTTTTCTCAGATTGATATCTCTGCTATAAATATAGCTCTGAATATAGAGAATTTGCGTCGAGTAAAGCAGCAGATGGAAGACAATATGGAAAACGATCATGAGATAGAGTTCTGGCAAAGATTTTTTGAAGAAAATGCCTGGATCTTAGCTCAACTATTTCATTCGCCAGTAATGTTTTATAGAGGGAAAAAGTATCTCGGTGGAAAGGGCATAGACGATCACGGTGGACAGTATGCCGACTTCTTATATCAAAATATGATTACAGATAATGTGGCAATTGTCGAAATCAAAACGCCTGTAAAACCATTGATTGGGAGAAAATACCGTCAAGTGTTTGGGTTAAGCGAAGAATTAAGTGGCGGCATAAATCAGCTATTAAAACAAAAATCTGAACTGTTAAACAATTACGCGACACTATATGCAAGCGCCGCTAAAGGTGGATTCCCCTTCAATGCAAATAATGTTGAATGTGTTATTGTTATTGGGGCCGTCGGAGCATTATCTCAAGAAGAACAAGAGGTGTTTGAATCTTATAGAAACGAACTCAGATCTGTTCGTGTCATCGGCTTTGATGAATTATTGAAACGAATTAACAATATGTTGGCGCTATTTGAACAATCATAACTTCAAAGAAAAAGACCACATCCAAGGGTTTTACTCCTAAGATGTGGTCTTTTCTGTTGTGGTTCCGCTTGAAGACACCACTAAAACTAGTTAATTTGAACTGTCGTTAAGTGAGTGCCTCCAACGGGACTCCTTTTTTATTCTTTCACCAGTACCTTTTCGATCGCACCGATGTACATGGTGTGGAAATTTCCTGCTTCCTTTCCATCGTACCAGCGTTTTTCCATAGACGGGTCGAGGAAGGTCTTGTCGTCGAGCTTTGTTTGAAGCATTTTCCTGCACACGAGGATCACATCCGCTTCCGCTACGCCGCAGGTGCCGTCCACGGGATAGGGATGGAGACCGCATGCTTCCCACTTGTCACCATCGTGACCCGAGTGGGAGCCCATGTATCCCAGCTCTTTCTTATAGCTTTCCGGAAGCGACGAGATGGTGAAGGTCTCCTTCGCATCGATGAATTCCTTCGTGCAGCGGTTCTGCCGGATATAGATGGTCGCTGCGTCCTTGCCCCACCATACGCCAAGACCGCCCCAGCTGACGGTCATGGTATTCGATGCCTTTTCATCCCCTGCCGTCACCAGGAACCAGCCCTTGCCGATCTGTGTGAATGGATTCCAAGTCAGTTCTTCTGCTTTGATTTCTTTAAAAGCCATGATATCGCTCCTTTTGTAAATGGTTTTAGCTGGTTTTATTATAGCACAGATGGTCATAGCCGCGGAGAAGGTGCGATGCATGTCCGCTGCTAGGGCCTTCCAAACCCCATCCAAAATACGGACATTAAGGGGGGAGCGTTATGGAGGAGACAAAGAGAAGGTACTGGGAAAAGGAAGCGATACGCATCAGTGAGATGATGCATCGCGGATTCTATGAAAAGACGATCCATCCCAAGGATCTGGATGACTACCTGTCACAGGAAAGCTTCAGCTGGATCGGTGCTGTAGAAGGCGAGAACTATCTGAGCAAGAAGGACGCCATCACTGATTTTTCAAGCCAGCGAGATTTGAACGAGGTCCCGCTGATCAGTGTGGGGAAAGGCCGCTACCGCGTGCAGTGGGTGAGCGACACCGTCCTTCTGGTCCTTTCCATCATTCCGCTTTCGACGAAAAAGGAGACCGGGCTTCTTCTCTCGGAGAACCAGCGCGGCACCATGATCTTTCATATCGAGGAGGATGCGCTTCGCATCGTGCATATTCATGTATCGAATCCGTGGAGCATGATGCCTGACAAGAAACGGTTTCCCCGCTCGCAAGGCCGCTCAAACTATGAGTATGTCCAGCAGGTGCTCTCCGAACGGACGCTTTCCCGCTATCCCGACCTTTCGCCCCGGCAGAAGCTCATCTTAGAGCTTCTCTCTCAAGGAAAAACATATAAGGCCATTGCCGAAGCGCTCTCCATCTCGCCCCGCACCGTCCGCTACCATGTGAATGAACTGCTCACAAAGTTCAAGGTGCGTACAAGAGCGGAGCTGCTCACAGCGGTACAGAAGTGAGAAGGCGGGCCCAAAAGGAAGAAACCTTATCCCAGCTGTCTTTCATGCCATAGTCACCCTATCCGCCCCTGCGGGGCACCTTCCCCTAGAGGGGAAGGCTGCGATACGAGAATACCATCTTAAAAAAGGCGGCGAAGCCGCCACCTCAACCTTGAACCTTGAACCTTGAACCTTGAACCCTGAACCAAATGAAAGCCAAGTAAAAAGGGACTGTGAAGAAATGGGGATTCATTTCTTCACAGCCCTTTTTTTATGGATTATATTTCTGATACACATAGAAGAGCTTGTCGGACATGAAGGTGATGACATTCTGTCCCTCCAGGATATCGGCCCAATAGTCAGGCATGAAGGCGGTGCCGAAGCGAGCGCCTTCGATGGCTCCTGTCACGGCGGCCGTGGTATTGCTCTTGCCGCCATGGTTGGCAGCGGTGATGAGTGCATCGAGCGGATCATCGAGCGCGAGGACGGAGTAGATGGCGATGGCGAGGGCTTCATCGGCATTTGCGCCGCTTCCCAGGGAGGCGATGCTGTCGATGTGGTCCCATGTGCCGCTCTTTCCGGCGGGGCGGGCATTCGCCTGCTCGACCGCGGCGGTGAGGAGACCGATGATGCCTGTCGTCTTGTGCTGCTTCGAGAGGAGGACGGTCACACGCTCCAGAGATTTCGGCAGTGTCAGGCCATAGGTGAGACAGGAAATGAGCGCGGCCAGAGCGCCGGCGCTGTAGTAGGCTGTCGGATTGGAATGAGAGAGCGCAGCGAGCTTCACCGCGGTGTCGAAAGCGAGCTTCTCATCACCGGCAAAAAGGAGACCCACCGGGACGGCTCTCATGAGAGCGGCGCTGCCCTTGCTGTCATTCACCTTGAGCTTCGTCGAGCCGCGGCCGTCTTTGGAGAAGGCGGAGAGCAGCCCTTCCTCCGGATTGCGGCGGGCGTGCATGAATTTTTCTCGGACGAGGCAGAATTCTCTTTCATGCGGCTGGCGGCGCATCCATGTCTTCTGTCCGCGGCGCGGTTCTTCGCCCGTCTGGCTGTAAAACCAGCGCATGTATCCGCGGTACACCCCTTCCAAGATCTCCAGCTTCTTGGCATCTGCCCATAAGATCCCATCGATCGTTGCCAGTACCATCTGGGTGTTGTCTGACACAGGCGCTAGTTTCCCATTCTTCGCGTCCCGCACCAGCGTGCGCAGCCCGAAGGGCCCGAAGCGGCGCTGGATACGACTGACGGAAAAACTTTGCAGCGGATAACCTAACGCATCACCGCAGGCTCCTCCGAGAAGCGCTCCGCGAAATTGATCTATCCCTGCCATGGTATCCTCCTTTTCTTGAAATACAGCTTTCCCCTGTGGGTGATCCTTGATCGGCGAAGAGAAGCGTCCCGGGCAGGGGATCTCTTCTGCTTCATCACATCATCCTTGGATAAGCGGCCGGTACCCCGGTCCGCCTTACAGGGAAAGAAAAGTTTCTGACAATCGCTTGCAGAAACCTCGACTTGTGCGGAAATCAGACGCTGATACCCGTACTGTATCATATTGATTATATTATAGCATAAGGGCGAAGGGTTGGAAATGGGGAACGGAATGCACTTGTCGATCCTTTCTTTCTTGTCCCCTTGCAGGCTGTGGTAAAATAGAAACAGGTTATTTAATTTTTTGAATATAAGAGAGCCATGACCGGCGACCGGTCACAGATCGCCTCACAAGGAGCATAGACATTACCATGGAATTCAAACCCTTTCGCATAGAAGACAAAGCACGGATCGACAGCTACTTTGCCGTGCATCATTACGAGCAGATCGACTGCACCTTCAATACACTTTTCCTGTGGCAGGATGCGTATCAGACGTCCTGGGCGGAGCAGGACGGCATACTTTTCGTCCGCGCAGGGACAGGGAAGGATACCTTCTTCATGCCGCCGTTTGCCAAGGAGGAAGAAAATTTCGTACACGGGCTTGCCCTCATCCATGAGGAGTACGACAAGCTGGGACTGCCTTTCCGCTTGAAGTCCGCCTCTTCCTGGGTGACAGAGCAGATCGAACGTCTCGTGCCGGGCAAATATGATTTCATCGAAGATCGGGACAACGAAGAGTACATCTACAGGACGGAGGATATGATCCGTTTGCCGGGCAAGAAGCTCCGCATGAAGAAGAACCATCTGAACGGATTCCTTCGCCAGTACGCAGACTATCAGTACGAGGCTATCACAAAGGAGAATCTGGAGGATGCAAAGGCGGGGATCCACGACTGGTTCCTCCGTCACGGAGACATCGAGGAAGAGGAGCAGGCGATTAAGCGCTGCTTTGACCACTGGGATGCGCTCGGCGTGAAAGGCGCGGTCATTCGCATCTACGGCAAGGTCGAGGCTTTCACGAATGGCGATAGCATCAATGAAAAAATGGCGCATATCATTTTCGAAAAAGCAAATCCGGAGATCCGCGGTCTCTATCAGGCGATCAACCGTGATTTTCTCATTCATGAATTTGCGGACACCGAATTCGTGAATCGCGAAGAGGACCTCGGCCTCCCGGGCCTTCGCGAAGCCAAGATGGGCTATCATCCCGATCATCTGACGGAGAAATATGATGTGGTGCTGAAACAGTGACTGGTAGCTGGTGACTGGTGGCTAGTGACTAGTGACTTAAATACTACTTTCGGGCATCGCCAACTTTATACTGCGGCGAAGCCGCCACCACAACCCTGAACCCTGAACCCTGAACCCTGAACCCTGA